>Ga0156735_15_pt1 | contig 90092 bp, 100 predicted proteins | sample RifOxyD1_FD_112064 | JGI IMG/M metagenome (GOLD analysis project Ga0156735, IMG submission 112064) | Candidatus Vogelbacteria bacterium RIFOXYD1_FULL_46_19 | reverse complement strand
GCCTTAACCGCCGCCTCGGTCACCGAACCAAAGTAGCCAGTGGGACCGACTGGATAGGTGAACCAGCCCTCAGTTTGGAGATAAGTTTACAAACAGCGCACATCCTCCCCACTGGAGCCTAGGCTAAGGTCGGTAGTAAAAACACATGGAGCAGGTATAACCTGATCTTGCGCCCATAATGAGCTGATTGGAACCAATCCAACCAAGAAAACCATCAAAAATACAAATTTAAGTCGAAAAGACACGATAACTAGATTTGTTAGAAATTTATTATTTACCTAGTCATTATAACATACTTCAGTTTATATCCTTTACTTGGCCAGACTGTTAAACATCCATGGAATACCAAAATTATCCACAGGTGACCTATAATAGTCCTCCAAAAACATATCTTGGAGAGGCATTTCTACTTTACCGCCAGGCCTTAAGATAGTTTTTACTTTCTTAAGTAGTCCTATTTAAAATTGATAGTAAAGCCGTACATCCCCATCGAGCATGAGCCCTGGAGTTGACTCCCCGCCACTTGCGGTGGTATCACTATTTTTGTCACCCCGGTAGCCGGTAGGTTAGCCCGGTAATTTATACTGGGAATTACTAAAGCCGAGGAACAATCAAAAGTCCCTGCCGTCGACATTTTAATCACAGTTGGCAAACCAGCCGCGGCTTCCGTCACTTGGGGTGTATAGCCACCCTTGGCCGCTAAGTCGATAACTTGCTGGCCATCCACTACTGTCACATTATCTCTAGATACTTCCGGAGCGGGGCGACTACCACCACCTACTAAAATAAGAGCTCCTCCTATTAGAACCACGGCCACTAAAACGGCGTAAGTATTAACGGACATAAAAGTAGACTTTTTATTAATTAGAAATTAAACACCGGCGCTAATAGCCCAATAACCACCAAACTGTTAATTAAGTTAAAAAGGGCAAACATAATCACAATCAACCCGGCCGCTTTAAAAAATATACCGGCTTTGGGACTTTTACTAATACTAAAGGAACTAAAACTAATAAGACCCAACACCGGTAAAGTCCCTAAAGCGTAAACCAACATCGTCAAGCCACCCTGCCAAAAACTACCGGTCGTTAAAGTATACAGTTGCATCGACTGCGTAAAGCCGCAAGGCAGGAAAAAAGTAGCGGCTCCCACTAAAAGCGGGGTCAAAGTATGATTCAACTGAGACACACCATGAGCTCGCCTCGCAATAAACTTTGGCATGGCTGGTTGCCACTTTTTTACTTGAGGAAAAATGTCCAGCAAGTTAAGGCCTAAGATCAACATCACCAAACCGATAACCAGACTAAGAATAAACGTGGCGGCCACGTTTAAAGTAAAAGCTGCACCAATGGCCCCGATCACTCCACCCAGGACGAAGAAGGACACTAGCCGGCTGAGGTGGAACATTAATTGGGGTTTGACTTTATCGCCCTCTTTGGCAAAAGTGGCCGACATCGACAGCAAAAGGCCGCCCACCACCGCCATACAAGTTGAAACGGAAGCTATTAAACCAATAATAAGCGCGGTCGCGTAAGTTACTTCCCCGGCCCCGATTAAATTTACCAAACCCATTTTTTGTAGCACCAAAAACACTACTATAAAAACCAGAGCTATCGGGACGGCCCACTTAAAATCAGCCCACCCTTTGGTCTTTTTTTCTTCGTCTAGAGATAGAGAGTAACCATGGCCGGTAAGCACCCGACTAAGGACGACGGCCACCGCCTCTTTATCTTGCCCGGCGAAGTTACCCTCCACCTCCACACAACAAGTACCAAGTGAAGCCTTAACAGTAGACACCTGCTCCAATTCACCAAGTTTACTTTCAATTAAAAGCACGCAAGAGTTGCAGTGCATACCGTGAACGTGAAATATATGCTTATCTTTTTGATTCATCATATTAGGATAATTTCTTAGCTTTAATTCTAAGTGAGTTAGAGACCACCGACACACTAGACATCGCCATGGCCAAGCCGGCAAAGACCGGGTTCAACAACCAACCAAACAACGGATAAAAAATACCGGCCGCCAGCGGTATTCCCACCAAATTGTAAATAAAGGCCCAAAACAAATTTTGTTTAATACCCCGCATAGTTAGCTTCGACAATCTGATGGCTTTGACTAGTTTTGACATATCTCCTCCCAAGAGAGTGATACCCGCTGATTCAATAGCCACATCAGTGCCGGTCCCCATGGCGATTCCCACGTCCGCTTGAGCCAGGGCCGGAGCGTCATTGACGCCGTCACCGGCCATGGCCACCACCCGGCCCCCGGCTTGCAACTCTTTTATTTTAGCGAGTTTATCTTGGGGTAAAACCTCCGCCACCACCTCGTCGATCCCTACCAAACTGCCAATATACTTGGCGGTCCGCTCATCGTCGCCCGTTAACATCACCACTCGTATTCCGAGCGCCTGCAGATGTTTGACCGCATCCACTGACTCAGGCTTTATTTCATCAGCCACCATCACCAAGCCCAGCACTTTTTCCCGCGTCATTATCATTACCGGCGTTTTTCCTTGGGCGGTAAGCTCGGCTAGTTTTGACTGCTCAAATGACAGCGAGAGCTCTTGCACCAGTCTGGCATTACCCACTAAATATTCTTGCTTATTAACCAGACCCTTTAAACCGCGCCCCTCTAGACCTTCAAACTCTTCCACTGTTACCAATGACAGGTTTTTCTGTCGCGCATAGGTCGTGATAGCCTGGGCAATTGGATGCTCAGATTTAGCTTCAAGCGAAGCTAGAATAACCAACAGTTCGTCATCACTTAGATCCGATAAATTTTGCAGCTCCACTAAAGTCGGCTTGCCTTGAGTGATCGTCCCAGTTTTATCAACCACCACCGTATTGACCTGGTGCAGTTTTTGCAGGGTAGCGGCATCCTTAATTAAAATTCCTTCCCTAGCTCCTTTGCCTACGCCCACGATGATGGCGGTTGGAGTGGCCAAACCCAGGGCACAAGGACAAGCAATCACCAGTACCCCCACAAAAGATACCAAGCCAAAAGACAAAGCTTGAGCGAAGCCCAAATACTGTGTACCGACCAAGAGCCACAGCCCCAAAGTCACAAAAGCAATTACCAAGACTATCGGTACAAAAATACTAGAAATTTTGTCGGCCAAAGCTTGGATCGGGGCCCGACTTCCTTGCGCCTCGGCCACCATTTTTATAATCTGTGCCAGCAAAGTTTCCGATCCAACTTTAGTGGCTCTAAACACCAAAGAACCGCTAGTATTAATAGTGCCGGCCACCACCAGATCGCCTACCTGTTTAGCTACAGGCATCGGTTCCCCACTAACCATCGCTTCATCCACGTAGGACTGACCCTCCGTCACCACCCCGTCGACTGGGATTTTGGCTCCCGGCTTGATAATAATCAAATCATCGTGCTGAACCGCCGTTACCGCCACCTCCACTTCACCCCCCTCGCGCTTCACTAGAGCGGTTTTCGCTTGCAGGTTGAGCAACTTTTCAATTGCATCACCCGTTTTTATTTTAGAGCGAGCCTCTAGGTATTTACCTAAAGCTATAAAAGTAATCACCACAATAGTGACATCGTAATATTGATAGTCGACATTAATAAAAGGTCGCAAAACCTCTTCCCAAGCTGTGACAGTAAAACTATATAAAAAGGCGGCCACCGTACCAATACCAATCAAAGTATCCATATTAGCTTTGCCGTAACGCAAAAAGCGGTAAAAACCCAAAAGATAGGGTTTTCCCACCACAAACAAAATGTAAGTAGCCATCAGTGGCAACAAGTGATGAAAAAATTCCAACATAGTGAGACTCATCATCGGCACCACGTCATACTGGACCAAAATTTCCCAAGTCATCATTAGAGCAGCCACTATCGCGATAGGGATAGCTACCCAGAGCTGTTTTTTCATAGCGTCCACTTCAGCCAACTTCTCGGTTTTGGACTGGTTTAGACCAGTGTGAGCCGCGTGTTCTTCCGTCGACATGCCCATAGCCTCTGCCTCCGAGTTAGCCGGTGTTGGAACTACTAGCGAGTAGCCCAAGGGCTCGATAGCATGTGACAAAGTCATGGCCGATATTTGCGATTGGTCAAAATCAAGACGAGCCGTTTCCGTGCCGTAATTCACTTCTGCCAGTGTCACACCTTCTGTCCGTTTAAAGGTTTTTTCAATAATGCCAGCACAAGAAGCGCAATGCATGCCTTTTATTCGGTAAGTTTGGGTGGACATATTATTTTCGTTTCAACTTATAAACTTTTAGCACTTCCGCTATAGCCTGGGCCGGTTCACCACTTTTTATTTGTCGCACCACACAGTGAGCCAAATGATCGGCCAACAGCGCATCTTCAAAACTCGATAAGGCTTGCTTAACGGCCGAAGTTTGGGTAATAACATCAATGCAATAAGTATCCTTTTCCACCAGATCCTTTAAACCGCGTATTTGACCTTCGATGATTCCTAAGCGACGCAATAATTTTGATTTGTTGTTAGTCATGGTTTTTATTGTATACCCCCTAGGGGTATACGTCAAACTCAGACTTGGGGATAAATACTGTTTAAGTCTTTAATAAAGACGGCTCACCTGAAATCACCACCAAACTCTGCTATAATCTCCATTAAGACCCTAGCTTCACTTAATTATTATTCACTGTTTAACCCTTTAATATGACCTGGTTCTCTCGCTTGTCTCTGGTTACCTTAGCTTTTTTATTTTTACTAACTCCAACCAATCCCGCTCTAGCCGAACCGTCTCCGACTCCATCGGACACCCTGAACGCTTACTTTTTTTATGGCGACGGTTGCCCTCATTGTGCTAAGGCCGAAAAATTTTTTGAGCAAAAATTGTTGCCCGAATTTCCCGACCTGCAAATTCACCACTTCGAAGTTTACCGTAACCGGAAAAATTCCGAGCTTTTACAACAAACAGCTACCGCCCTGGGCGTCCAAGTGGGCGGGGTCCCCTTCTTAGTCATTGGCAATGAAGTGATAGCGGGTTACGCCCCCGGCTTTTCGGACCAGCTGATCCGCGACCGCGTCCTCGAGTGTTACCGCCTTACTTGCCCAGACGACGTGGCGGCTATTGTGGGCCTCGAAGAGCCAATCTCCCCCGCCACTACCAACCCCGAGTCTGAAACTACTGCTGCCACTGCTACCTCGAGCCTGTTCAACCTACCCGGCTGGGGCCAGGTAGACGCGCTTACATTTTCCCTCCCGCTGTTAACGGTTGTTCTCGGCACCCTCGATGGCTTCAACCCTTGCGCGCTTTGGGCGCTCTTTTTCCTCATTAGTTTACTTTTGGGGATGAAGAACCGCCGCCGAATGTGGCTTCTCGGCAGTACCTTCATTGTCGCTTCGGCTTTCGTCTACTTTATGTTTATGGCCGCCTGGCTCAACCTAATCCTTTTCCTCGGCCTGGTGATGTGGGTCAGATTATTAATTGGTCTTTTAGCTCTCGGGGGTGGCGCTTACAGTTTGAAAGAATATTTTTTCAGTCCCCCTGGCGTGTGCAAAGTCTCGGGCGGGACCAAGCGTCAACAGTTTTTTGAACGCTTAAAGCAAGCGGTGCAAGAAAATAGTTTATGGCTCGCTTTAGGTGGCATCATCTTGCTCGCCTTTGCGGTCAACTTGGTTGAACTAATCTGTTCGGCTGGCCTACCAGCGGTCTACACTCAAGTTCTGGCTTTAAACAATTTAACCTCTTGGCAGTACTACTCTTACATTCTGCTCTATATCTTGTTCTTTATGCTTGATGATTTGTTTGTCTTTATTGTGGCGATGATTACTTTAGAGCTCACCGGGGTTACTGGCAAATACGCCCACGTCGCTCGCCTGATTGGTGGGGTGGTGATGGTAGCCATCGGCCTGCTCCTCATTTTCAAACCCGAGTGGCTAATGTTTGGCTAAACAATCCACTCCAGGTCGGAAAGTGCTACCTCGTCGCCCCACCTAATTTTCAGAAAAATACTCCACGAGGTTTTTCTTTTAGACTAATCCTGCAATTATTTTCTTTAGAGAGAAATCACTTATGGCTAGATATTCCTATTTTAATTTTAACAAAAATAAACCGCCTCGTGAACGTGTCACGAAGCGGTGAGGTGGTTTATTAACCACTACAATTTGAGCAACTGATCCTGTGCGTCCACGGACCGAGCCAGTTCTTCGGCCTTGTGGCGAAGCCGACTTCCCTCCGAACCGTTTCCTTGCACAAGGCCAATGAGTCTGGCGCAGCTCTTATAGATGCGAGCAGCTTGTCGCGGATCCTCTTTTTCAGCCATTTTTGCTTCAACAAGGGCGGCCTTGACTTCCGTCTCGACACTCTCTATATCACCCTCGTGCCGATAAACCTCGGCCAGCCCGATGTGAAGCAGTCCCCGGGTGTGGGCCTTCTCTGGATTCTTAGTAAGCGCAATGTCAATGCACCGCTTCGCTTCCTCGTGGTAGGCACAACGGCGCAATATGCTCTGGCGTACGTCACATTGATCGGCTGACATCCCATAGTAACCAATCAATTCGACCATCCGATCCGATAAAGAATGCATACGCCAGTAGCAGTACAAAGCCAGCGGCAGCCAAGTCAAGCACCACAGCAGGATTCGAAGCGGAGCCAGCCAGATCAGCCCCTTGGGCCGAACCACCGCCCGGAGCTGGGAGAACGCGGTGCCGACGATGGTGTAGTAGGTGCTGGATAAGGAGGAACAAGCTCCCGCCTGCACCTGCGGGTCTTGAGACCGCATCCTTGGCTTCTCGCTCTGTCGCGCTTTGAGAAAGAGCTCCAGCTTGGCTGAAAACGAGGTTTTACCCCAACTAAGGTCGTATATCGAAGTCATTTCCAATTCTCCTTGAGTGTTTCTGTTACGATCTAAACCTTTTTATATTATATCACAGTAATTATGTATATGCAATAGTAACATAGAAAACTAACCAAAAAAGAGTCGTCTTGTAGCCAAGTACGTACATATATTACGGGCATACTAGCGCTAAAGATACAATCTGCGAGAATAATTTGTTACGGCAATTTATAGAACTGATAGGCAAAAAATACTCCGAGAGAAAAACCTCTCGGAGTATAAACATATTCAACGAAATATGTCCTAGTGGCCGAAAAACCCCCGACCGTCAAAAGCCAGAGCGCCGCTGGCCACCATATACTCGAACACATGGCCGTTTGAGAGCGATATCATTAGAAAAAATCCTCCAGTTTTGGTTGATTACAAGGTTCATGATTCTAATGAAACACTACCAGAAAATAGATTTAGGTAAAGAAAATATGAATATTAGATTTCTGTGTCCTAGACGAGTCACTCTATGTAGACCTAAAATAGTGTTGTTTTAACGCGCCTCGAGCGCCGTACAAGTTGGCTGCCGGACTTGGATTCGAACCAAGATGACATCCTCCAGAGGGATGCATCCTACCATTAGATGATCCGGCAATTATTCCAAAAGTTAGCACACAATAAGGCTTTTGACTAGAAAATACCCCAATCTTTACTCCCTAAACATTCTAATATTCTCAAGAATATTAGAATGTTATTTGGTTTTAGGATGATGGTCTTTGGCGGCTTTCACAAACTCGGAAAACAGCGGGTGAGGGCGCAAGGGCCGGGCCAAAAATTCCGGATGAAACTGGGTACCCAAGAAAAATGGATGGTCTGTTTTAGGTAACTCCGCAATTTCCATCAACTGACCAGACGGTGAAGTGCCAGAAAAAACCAGCCCGGCTTTTTCTAATCGTTCAATATAAGCGGGGTTCACCTCATAGCGATGACGGTGCCGCTCGGTGACCATTTCGGCTTTGTAGGCCCCCCGCGCCAGTGTCCCTTTTTTAAGATAAGCGGGGAAGGACCCGAGACGCATCGTCCCGCCGTAATTTTTGTCGGCCAAGTTTTTCTTCTGTTCTTCCATGACATCAATCACTAAATCGGAAGCCGTCGGATCGATTTCCCGCGAGGTAGCTCCTGGCACCCCGGCTTTATGTCGGGCGTATTCGATCACCAAGAGTTGCATCCCATAACACAACCCAAAGTACGGAATCTTTTTTTCGCGGGCAAATTTAATGACTTTAACCAATCCTTCAATCCCAGCCGTGCCAAAACCACCTGGCACAATAATCCCGTCATACTTAGCCAGCTCCGTCACTCGACGTTTACCAGTTTCGATATCTTTAGAATTCACGTAGGAGAGAACCGGCTTCACGCCAGCCTGATAAGCCGATAGTTTTAAAGCCTCAATAACTGAAATGTACACATCCGACAAGACAAACTCCCCTGAATCAAAATATTTGCCGACAATCGCAATATTAAGGGGGCGTTTAACCGTTTTAATTTGACGCACTAGTTTTTTCCAAGCTGTAAGCTCGGTGGTGCGGTGATTGCCCAGTTTTAAAATTTGACACATTATTTCTCCCAACCGGTCCCGCTCGAAGTTGATCGGCACCTCATAAATAGAATCGATGTCTGGCGCCGATATTACCCGCTCCGGCACAATATTACAAAAAGTAGCAATTTTATCTTTCCGTTTTTTATCCAAAGCCATTTCACTCCGAGCAATAATAACGTCGGCTTGCACTCCCACCGAGTTTAGCGACCGGGAGGCGTATTGCGTCGGCTTAGTCTTCATCTCCCCCACCTTCGACGGGATCGGTAAGTACGACACCATCACAAAAGCCACATCATCCGGGTATTTGGTCTTCATCATGCGGCCGGCTTCCAAAAATATAATATTCTGATACTCACCAATAGTGCCCCCAATCTCCACCACCACCACATCCGCACTGGCTTCCCGGCCCGCCCGCTCAATCCGACGAATCACTTCTTTGGGAATGTCTGGCACCACTTCCACATTTTTCCCTTCATACTCCAAGTTGCGCTCTCGGCGAATGACTTCCAGGTACACCCGGCCAGTGGTCATGTAGTTGGTCCGCGATAAATCGGTATCCAAGAAGCGTTCATAGTTACCCATATCCTGATCACATTCGTCACCGTCGCCTAAAACAAAAACTTCCCCGTGTTCAGTGGGGTTCATAGTGCCGGCGTCAACATTGATATAAGGATCGATTTTAATGGCAGTGGTGCGGAAACCGCGAGCCTGCATAATGGCCGCCAAAGAAGAAGAGGTAATACCTTTGCCCACCCCAGACATCACGCCACCCACGACAAAGATATATTTTGTCTTATTTTTCTTCATTTAAAAATGTTAAGTGGTCTTAAACCTTTAAGTACCTACCAATTGCCAAAAAGCCGGACACAACACCCAGTATAATACCAGATGCCAAGAGAATAAGGAAAAGCTGGCCGAAGTGTGAAATATAATAAGACACTAAGTCAACCCCACCATACACCCCCGCCGTAATATTACGAATCCAAATCACCACTGGATATAAGAGACCGATCGAAATCAGGGCCGCAATCGTCCCGGCGATCACTCCCTCAATCACAAACGGCCCTCGAATGTAAGAATTGTCGGCTCCCACCAAGCGCATGACCGAAATTTCTTCCCGAGCAATATAAATCGTTAAAGAAATAGTGTTAAAAGTAACTAAGATAGACATTAAAACCAGTAAAGCACTGAGCGTGATACCTACCTTCTGACCGGTATCAATGAGGGCCAACAGCTTGTCAATAATATCTTTTTTAAAGCTAATTTGGTCAATAATCCCACCGGCACCCTCGGCGCCACCGTCATAGTTGTTTAAAAAGCGCTCCACACTGTCGTACTGAGCCGGATCCGTGGCTAAAATCGAGAGACGGGCCCCAAAGGGATTGCCGACCTCCTCCAGCGACTGAATCAAAAGAGCATTATCCTGATGACGTTCACGAAATTCGGCCAGTTCCTGCTCCCGGGAAGCGTAAGACACTTCCCGTACCTCGGGTAAGAGCTCCAAATCTTCTTTCAGGACTAAAACAGCATTTTCATTAACATCAGTTTTAAAGGTGACACTAATATCCACTCGACTCCGGATCCCCTCCAAAGTCGAATTCAAGTAGGTGGAACCAAGAATCAAGGACCCAATCACCAGCAAAGTAACCGTGAGGACAAAGATCGAAGCCATAGCTACCGCACTATTGCGCCAAAAATTGATCGACCCGGCTCTGATTACTCGTTTTAAATTTACGATCATAATTATGTCAAAAAATTAAATTACATAACGCCCCTCTTTGTCGTCGCGAACTAGACGACCCCTTTCCAAGGTCAGCACTCGCTTGCCTAGTTTATCGATAACGCCTTTATTGTGAGTGGTTAAAATAACTGTTGTTCCAATGTCATTGATTTTTTTAAATATTTCCATTATCTCGTGAGTAGTCACTGGGTCTAAGTTACCAGTCGGCTCATCAGCGATCAGTAAGTCTGGTTGATTAACTAAGGCTCTCGCAATCGCTACCCGCTGACGCTCGCCCCCCGACAACTCAAACGGGAAGTGCCACATTTTATCATCCAGACCAACCAGCTCTAAAACGTGAGGTACATCCGACTGAACCTCTTCATCAGAGCGGCCGGCCGCTTCCATCGTAAAAGCAATGTTTTCAAAAGTGGTTTTATTGGGCAAGAGTCGAAAATCCTGAAAGACACTGCCCACTCGGCGGCGCAAATCTGGAATCCGACGGTGTGACAAAGAATGCACATCAACCGACTCAAAAAACACCTTACCCTCGGTCGGCTTTTCTTCCGCGATGATCATTTTCAGTAAAGTCGACTTACCGGCCCCGGAGTGACCCACCACGGAGACAAACTCACCCGGCTCGATGGTAAAAGATACATCATCCAGCGCTAAGGACTTATCGAAATAGACTTTAGAAACTTTATCAAAATAAATCATATGAACTCGAGACAAATCTACAAATTAATTCAGACGACTGATACTAATAGGAAAACCTTAACCTCAATTTAGAATATTAACCATTTATAAGTTGCTTTCGGCGGCAATAAATTCATCCAGCCCCCCCTCTAGTACCCCTTCAATATCGCTGGTTTCCACTTCGGTGCGATGATCTTTCACCAGCTTGTACGGATGCAGAACGTAAGACCGAATTTGATTGCCCCACTCGATTTCCGTCGTCTTCGAGACGTACATACCTTGTTCAGCCTTCTGCCGATCAGCTTCTTGCTTACGGAATATTTTACCTTCCAGGATAGCCAGAGCGTTACGACGGTTAGCTTCTTGCGTCCGGTCCGTATCCGATTGAGCCACCAGCCCCGTCGGCTTATGGACAATGCGCACCGCCGTCTCCCGCTTGTTGACGTTCTGACCACCAGGGCCGGATGAGCGAGCAAACTCAATTTCCAAATCATCGGGCGGAATTACAATCGTCTCCGGCTTGGGAAATTCTGGGATAACCTCTACCAAAGCAAACGACGTATGGCGCAACTTTTTGGCGTTGAAAGGTGAAATGCGCACCAACCGATGCACCCCCGACTCATTCTTAAGTATACCATACGAGCCTCGGCCTTCAATCTTAAAAGTTAAGTTGCGATACCCGCCGTGATCATTCTGATTAGAGTGTAGAGTAAACAAAGTCCAACCCTGTTTATCCACATATTTACGGTACATCTCAAATAATATCGACGCAAAATCCTCGGCGTCGTCACCGCCGGCACCGGCAAAAATAGTCATCAGAGCGTTTAATTTGTCGTACTGGCCCACTCCAGCCAACTCACTCTTGGCCGCTTGATACTCGGCCACCGTCGCTTGAGCCTGTTCCTTGTCGGCCCAAAAATCCGAGGCTTGCATACTAGCCTCTAGGTCAGCAATTTTCTGCTTTAGTTCATCCGGCATGAGGGGATTATAGCACAGGATTAAGGTCTTAAATTGAGCCACCTCGGAGAGTCGAACTCCGGACCCCCACTTTACGAAAGTGGTGCTCTACCAGCTGAGCTAAGGTGGCACAGTGAATAGCAAACAAAACCTAACAAGTTCAAACTATTATAAAGTGACTCTCTACTCGCCCGCAACGCCTGAGCTAACTCTAGGCTTGCGCTGGCGGGCGGGCCAGCTGAGCTAAGGTGGCACAGTGAATAGCAAACTAAACTTAATAAAGTCCAAACCATTTTTAACTTGTCCTAATGATTCGCCGCTGACTGTTTTTCCTCGCCACTAATCTGGCCATCCTCGAGGTAAATTATCCGATCAGCCTCTCGGGCATACTCCAGCTCATGCGTTACCATTACAATAGTCTGCCCACGCTCGGCGTGCAACTTATTCATTACTTCAATCACGGCCTGGCCGGAGGTACTATCTAAGTTGGCCGTTGGCTCGTCGGCAAATAAAATATCCGGTTTTTGGGCGATAGCCCTCGAGATTGACACTCGTTGTTGCTCCCCACCCGATAGCTGGCTCGGCCGATTGTCATGCCGATGAGCGAGTCCCACCGCATCCAAGGCCTCAATCGAGCGAGCATAAGCATCCACTTTGTTTAAGCCTTGCATCAAAAGCGGCACAATCACATTTTCCACTGCCGATAATTCGGGTAGCAAGGCATAGTCTTGAAAAACATAACCCAAACGGTTAAGACGAAAATTCATTCTAGCCTTATCAGAAAAATCAGCGGTATTAACGCCATCAATTATTATCCGGCCACTTGAAGGCAAATCCAAAAGACTCATCTGGTAAAGCAGGGTGGACTTACCAGCTCCTGATTTACCCATAATGGACAGGAATTCACCGCTCGGAACAAATAAATTTATTCCTTGCAAGACCTTGGTCACCACCGGCCCAGTGGTGTAATTTTTAGTTAAGTCAGTGACTTCAATCATAAAATCAAATTAACGACCTAAAATAGAGTCCAGAGTATTTTTCTTAATAATCAGCCAAGCTGGCACATAGCCGGCGATAATGGTCGAGAACATCAGAATCACCAAGCGAATCACTGTCCCACCCACCGGTGCTACCAAAATACCGTCAGAAAAAGGAAAATCAAGCGGGTGAGCCAAAAACCATGGTACCAAAGCCCCATAAATGATAACTACCGCGATAGCTGAGCCAATAACGGCGTACACTACCGATTGAAAAACATACGATAATTCAATAGCTAGCGGCGAAATCCCAATTCCCTTCAAAATTCCAATATACTTACGGCGAGTAATAGCATTGACAAAGACCACAATAAAAATGGTAATCGAGGCTACCACCAAGCCAATTGAGCTAATCAAATTACCTAAAAAAGCAAAAGTGGCGATAATATCTTCCAAGGCTTGTGGCAAACCCTCGCGCGACAAGCGAATCACCGCCTGCCGGCCAAGGCCACTGGCAACCAAATTAGCCTTAACCATCTGTGGGTCCACGGCCGGCTGCACTCGGATCGCTATTTCATTAACATTTAAATTGGTCCGACCAATAAAACGTAAAAAGTCACTTTCTACCATAAAAATTCGCCGTGAGGTTTCATCCACTTTGGAGTTGACCACCCCCCGCACAATGTACTCCTTCGTCTTACCCCCGGCCGACAAACGGACTCTGGTACCAGGATGCACATCATCTAGAGTATCAAACCCCTCCCCAAAATCCGGCGCATACTGATCCAGGAGGTTGGCGCCAATCAAAATTTCACCCTCTCGCCCCGGCTCTAGATATTCACCCTCCACCACAAAGCCCGATAAGCCCGTCACAATATCCTCCGCTATCGGGTCAATGCTAGTGACCCGCGTTCCGACTGAATCACGTAGCTCAAGCGGGTCCCGCCTAGTGCGATAGTTAGCCTCCACTGTCACCCCAGTCGTGGACCGAACAGTATACGCAGCAATGCCTGGCAAAGATGGCAGTACCGAGATAATTTCGTTGGTGTTTTTTATATACTCTTCTCCGGCCGGAGTGGAAATAAAAATATCACCAGTATATTGATCGCGATAAGCTTTGACGGACCCTTCAATCAGTCCCACCAAAATACCAGTCACCACCACCAGATTCATAAAAGTCAACATCATAACAAAAATGATGAGCGCCGTCGTCCACAGGCTGGCGTAGCGAATCTGCCGCCAACCAAGTAGTAGTCCGACCCGAAGGGTATTACCTAACATAGTTAAGACTTTACAATGACGTTTTCCATCCCAGCTAGTCCAGCCGTAATTTCCATCCAACCATCGGTACTGCGCAAACCAGTAGCCACGTCGACCTCTTTGTCACTTTTACCATCAGCCGAACGTACCACCACATAAGTAGAGCCATCGTCTTTATAGCGCACCGCGCGCGCCGGCAAAGCTAAAACGTTATTTTTAACACTAGTGGTAATAGTAACTTCAGCCGTCATACCCGAAGCAATTTGCTCATCCAGTTCATCAAAAACCAACCGAGCTTCATAAACCGGTACCCCGTCAGTGAGGCTTTCTGACCGATTAACCGACACTACTTTACCAGTCAAGACCAAATCTTCACCGATAGAATCAATAGTAATGGCCGCAAGGTCCCCGGTCATCACTTTAACACTATCTACTTCCGGCAAGTCCACCACTACTCCCAACTGACCAGCTGAAATAAGAGAAATAGCTGTCTCATTGGCTCCCGCCGATTCACCTGGGTCAATATTAACGGCGGACACCGTCCCAGCAAAAGGAGCGGTTAACACTCTTTGACCAATTTCGGCTCTAATTCTATCGGCCGCCGCTTGGGCTCGAGCCAGTTCGGCTTCCGCCATAGAAGTTCCACTAGACTGCGATCGTAAACTATTTCTAGCTTCTTCTAAAGCTCGGTTGCGACTCCTAATTGTTTCGTCATAAGTATTCTTATTGGCTAAGTAGACCGAGCTTTTTTTATTAGGAATAGTGACGTACCAAATAGTATCCTGGTAGTCATCCAAGTCATCTGGAAAATCGATAAACAATCCACGTGTACCGAGCGAGGTAGCGCTAGTTTCGGCAATTTCCACAAAAGCCGGATTTTCCAAATCGAACACGCGCAGTTCATAGTCGTTAGCTGTTACCGCTTCCCGCTTAACAATTATTTTATAGGTACCCTCTGGCCCATCATAAAGGCCACTGACCGTCGGCGGAGTTTGAGTATAAGAAGATCGGGATGGCTCAGCCACCAAGCCTTCAGACAGTAGCGACCTCTTGGCACTTTGAACCAAAGTATCGTATTCCTTCTCTATCGCTTCTAGGTTAACAGAGGTATTACCTTGTTCAGCTTGTTTAATTAAAATGTCCGCTTCAGCCGCTCGTAAATCAGCCGAGAGAGTACCCAAGTCTAGAGTGGCTAGTCTGGCACCGAGACCGACTCGATCATTAACCTTCACCAGTACCGCGCGCACCGTCCCTGACACCGGAAACCCTAAATCAGACACCACCTCAGCCTCGACACGACCCGCCACCCGTACGGTTTCCACCAAATCACGCCGCTCGACTTCCAACATCTCGTAGTCACCATTGCCATTCTTAAAAGCGAGCCAGCCGCCGCCGACTAAAATGACGATTACAATAAGGCCCAAAAACCAGCGCTTTTTTATGTTTCTGAAATTGATTTTCATATAATAAGTTTTAGCGGCCCTTAAATGCCGCCACCCAAGCTAATCTTGAGCCATCGGCCGGGATCGAACCGGCGACCTCCCCCTTACCATGGGGGTGCTCTACCAACTGAGCTACAATGGCTACAAACCAAACGAGAATATTGTAATATAAGTTATAAACTTTATCAATCAGTCGTAAATAGCCGATCTTGGTCTTTTTCAATCAGCCCTAGTAGTGATTTAAAATCCGCCTTCAACTCTGGTGACAAATCTAAAAATTTTGTTTTATTAGCCACCATGGTCTCGAATCTAAGCCCATACTTCTTCCATGTCCGACCCTCGTCAAGATAATTATTGGCGGCCGGCAATAGTTTGTCTAATACATACACAAAGCGACTTTCCGGATCAGTTTTGTCTTCATAAGCCTTTATCAAATCTGCCAGGGCGGGCCAGTCGGGTAGTACTTCCGTAATTTGCGTCAAAGCCTCCCGCTCTTTCTCTTTTTTCTGTAAAACTTTTTCAGCACTTTCAAAATAAGCCACGTCGCCAGTATAAAGTTCCAGCAAATCATGTACTAAAGCGTATTTTACCGCTTTCATACTGTCTAACTTTAGCCCCCGCGAATCAATCAGATACCAAGTGCATAAAGCCAGAGCAAAAGAATGTTCGGCATCATTTTCGTTCCGCTCTTGGCCGGGCACTGCAATTTTACGTTCAATCGCTTGAAAGCGATGAATCAGTTTTAAAAATTCTAATAACTGATCAAGCGAGGTCATCTTTTTTGGGTCGGCCCCATTGCCAGCGTGGCGACTCGCCAAAGCGATAAGCCAAACGGATAAAGGTAACAGTCAATAATAAAACGGGTAGTAACCAAAATAGCCACACTTCTTTAGTGACATTAAAGTCAGTAGCCGAAGCGAAAAACAGCACCCCACCGGCATAGATCAAAGTTACCAGCCAGCCTTCAACCGAAGCCGGGTACCAACCCCAGCCATACCACTTACGTTTAAACCACAGCTTGGTGAGTTTATTATTCATCACCACTCTCCCTAGCGGTTGATAACTCCCGCAAAGCACCGCCGATAATTTCAAACTCTTTAACTATAGCCACACTCGGCTCCACCGCGAGAGACTCTCCTTCACCACGGTCTAAGATTCGAGCTTGCAAACGCGGATTCGCGCCGGACCGGTCCATAGTTAAAGACTGCAAAACAACACGATCACCCAGCAAGACTTCCCCGCGCTGTTGCCAGCCACCAGCTGATTCCTCATATAAAACTAAATATAAGAAGGTGCCGGTTCCCCCTGTGCTAGCGGCCACCGGAGCTACTGCCACTGGCGTTCCGGCCACTTCTCCAAACACCACTTGATCCGTGATAAAAATTACCACCCCGTCGGACAATCCATCAGCGGTTTGATAATCCACTAGGCCATCAGCCAACCGAACTACGGTATTACCACCAGGCACTATAAAATTAACTCCGATCAACTCCCTACCAGTCAGAGTGGTCACCACTGGTTCAGTCGTTGTAGCCGCCCCTTCAAACATTGGGGGCGGAACTGGTTTCTTAACTAAGGTCTTAACCGTTAAACCAACTCCCAACGCCACCAAAAGCGCGATAATAATTATAAAAATATAAGCATTTTTCATATTTAATTATATTAACACAGACTATTAGGCTAAACCAAAGCCAGTTTGCTATAATCAACTCATCATGAAAAACAACAACGACCATAGTTTAGCTTATATTCTCCGTTATTTTGCAAGAAATTTACTAGTGGTCATCGGCTTAGTATCAGTCTGGCGCGGGGTCTGGTACGTTTTAGACGCTTTTGACATTGTTGCTCTTAAAGGTAATCACTTCTTGGGCGGCCTCATCGGTATCGCACTAGGATTACTCCTGTTGTATTTGCCAGATAAAGACTTGAAGGAAATTCAAAAATTATAACCAACCACCAGCCCTCAAGGGCCGGCGGTTGGTTATACTATCAAAAATTGGAGCAGTCCAGTTTTTCCGACCGCCAAGCAAAAAGCCCCAGCAGGGGCTTTATTTGCGCGGTCGACCGGACTTGAACCGGCAACCTCCCGCGTGACAGGCGGGTGCTCTAACCAGTTGAGCTACGACCGCAAACGTGAGACATTCTAACAGAAACTCATGTAAATGTCTTGTGTCGGGGGTGGGGATTGAACCCACGACCCCAGGCTTATGAGTCCTGTGCTCTACCAACTGAGCTACCCCGACAATTACCTTTAAATTTATACATATTTTTGCGTTTTTGGCAATTAACTAATTGCGCCAAAACCGTTTGTGTGATATATTAAATGCGCAACGCGGGGTAGAGGAGAGGTACCTCGGGAGGCTCATAACCTCCAGACGCCGGTTCGATTCCGGCCCCCGCAACAAGAATAAACAAAAAGAGCTACTTTCGTAGCTCTTTTTGTTTAACTAAATATATTCAAACTCCTCAAAGACACTCTCAAATAATTTGATCACCCGCTTGGCTTCTCGCTCGGACAGCTCATAGCCTGCCTCATGGGCAATCGCATTTCTCACCTTATGGGCTTCCCAAGCGGCGTTTAAAGTTAAAAAATCACTCGGCTCCACTTTCTTCAGCCGCTCACCCAAATTTTCCCCGTCATAACCCATTTTTTTAACGAGTATATCAAGCAAAGTGTCGGCTTCCAAAATAGCCAGCTTCCAGTCGGACGGATTAGACGACGATAAATAATCCGTAATTTTTTGCCACTCCCGATTTGGGGCATCGACCTGACCCGACCGCTCTCGCACTGCTTCATTTAAAACTCCCCGCTCAATCCGATCAAGCTCCTGATGCTTGCGATAAATAGTTATAATAAAAATTAAAAGTCCAGCCCCCAGCACACCCCATAAAATCTTCGAGACAAGCAAGCCTAGATCGGAAAAAGTAAAAACGCCTACCAGCCAGTCATAAACTGTGAAATAGAGATAGTTATAGTTGATGGTAAACATAAATGGACTAAAGTTGCTCAATGATTTCCCCAAGGGCAAACAAATTGTTTTCGGCAAAATGAGGACCAGCCAGTTGTACCCCTACCGGAAGCCCCGCTCTAGTCTGGCCCGCTGGCACCGACAAGGCTGGGATACCAGCTAGGTTAGCCGGCACGGTAAAAATATCTTCCAGATACATTTGTAGTGGATCATTAACTTTCTCGCCGATCAGCCAAGCTGGAGTCGGGGCTGTGGGCGTTAAAATAATATCCACGCCCGAATTCTTTTTAGCAAAAGCTTGCGCGTAGTCTTGCCGCACCAGTTCCCGCACCGCCGTGGCTTTGCCATAAAAAGCATCATAATACCCAGCCGACAGCACATAAGTTCCCAAAATAATCCTCCGCCGCACCTCCGGCCCAAATCCTTCTCCGCGCGTTTTCAAATAATCTTCTAGCAAATTAGCTCCAGATTTCGCTACTCCGTAACGCAAGCCATCAAACCGGCCCAAGTTGGTCGAGCTTTCAGCCGGCATTAAGACATAGTAACTAGCTAATGAGTATTTCAAATTAGGCAAAGACACTTCCCGAATTAAGTGCCCAGCCCCTTTTAGCTTGGCGATAGTGTCATTAAAAATAGCCAACACTTCCTCGTCCACACCCTCGGTGAGAGTGTCATAAGGTACGCCGATAGTAAAGGCTTCCGGTGTCGCCTTCGGTTCAACTAGTTCAACACTGGTAGAGTCGAGTGGATCTCGACCGGCGATAGTTTCGTAAAGCAGGCGGGCATCGGCGACCGATCTCGCAATCGGACCGATCTGGTCCAACGATGAGGCCATCGCCATCAAACCATAGCGCGACACATTACCATAAGTCGGCTTTAGCCCCACTGCCCCACAAAGGCTGGCTGGCTGACGGATCGACCCACCTGTATCAGAGCCGAGGGCTATTGGTGCGAGCCCCCCACCCACGGCGGCCGCCGACCCGCCGGAAGAGCCTCCGGGGACTCGGCTTAAATCATGCGGATTTTTAGTTGGACCGAAACTTGAGTTTTCCGTCGACCCACCCATCGCAAACTCGTCCATATTCGTTCGCCCCAAAAACACCGACCCGGCTGTTTTAAGCTTGGTGATCACGGTCGCATCATACGGGGCCACATAATTTTCCAGAATCCGGGAGGCGGAACTAGCCCGCCGACCCTCGATTAAAATATTATCTTTAACGGCCAGCGGTATTCCCCACAGCGCGTGGCTCCCAGCCGACCGCTTGTCATCACTGACCTTTGCTTGATCTACTACATCAGCAAACACCTCCAAGTACGCCTTGAGGTCAGAATTTTTCGCTTCTATTTGGGCCAAGTAACTTTCCGCCAACTCCACCGCCGAAATTTCTTTCTTGGTCAACAGGTGGCTGGCCTCGGTCACCGATAAAGTCAGTAAATCAGTAGCCATATAACTAAGCCGAGGGATTATCTAAAATCTTTTTAACCGCCACCATTTCATTTTCGGTAGCTGGGGCCGCCTCCAGTAAGCGATCGGTGTAGAGGCCGGCAGGATGAGGCTCCACGTCCTCCCTCAACACGTTTTTTACCAAGTTTAAATCCTGGTGAACAGGTGTCTCGGCCGCCACTTCATCAAGTTGCGAAATATAATTTAAAATGGAATCCAGATCCCGCTGTAAAGCACCGGTTTCGGCCTCGGTTAAAGACAGTCGCGACAGCTCTGCTAAAATTTGCACTTCATGTTCACCAATCATAAATCTATGATAGCATCAGCCCTCCTATTTGGCCATCTGCCGAAATTCTGTTTCCGACAAGATTTTAACCCCCAAACTGACTGCTTCATCATACTTAGAGCCCGGTTCGGCACCAGCCACTAAGTAGTCAGTTTTCGCTGACACCGAACTAGTCACGACAGCTCCCGCTTGCCGCGCCAAGTCTTTGGCCTCCGCCCGCGTCAGTTCGCTTAAGCTACCGGAGAAAACCAGAGTAACTCCGGCCAGAGGGGTACTAGCTGGTTTTTTTTGATCAGGTTTAATCACCCTAAGCTCACGCTCTAGTCGCGTAAGCTCGTTTAAATTATGTTCGTCGCGAAACCAGTTAAAAATAGCCTCAGCCACCACTTGGCCAATGCCCGATATAGCTTCCAGTTCACCTACTGTGGCTTTCTTAATTTTAGCCAAAGTCCCAAAATGTTCCGCTAGAATTCTCGCTGTCTCCTCGCCCACGTGATCCATTGAAAGCCCAACCAAGAGACGGGACAAACTCACCGCCCGCGCTTTATCAATAGCAACCATTAAGTTAGCCGCCGACTTTTCCCCAAGGCGAGGCAAGTTCACCAAATCTCCTATTTTTAAGGTAAAAAAATCAGGCCAGGTCGCCACCAAGTGTTCATCAAGGAGTAAGTCAACCGCCTTCGGACCCAAGCCTTCAATATCAAAAGCGATTTTACTGGCAAAGTGATACAAGCGGCGGCGATGCTGAGTGGCTGAATTACGGTTAAGCGCGCGATAGGCCGCCTCGCCCGGCCGCCGACCGATCGGCCCGATTTCCGGCAACTCGCTCGGAAAAACAAAGGGCCGAGCTCCCTTCGGTCTGAGCTCGGGTAAAACTTTTATAATATCCGGGATCACGTCACCGGCTTTGTGCAGCACCACCGTGTCGCCCACCCGCACGTCCAGGCGGCGAATCTCGTCTTCATTATGTAAAGTGGCCCGCGACACTGTGGAGCCAGCCACCAGCACCGGTCGCAAACTAGCCACCGGCGTTACCACCCCGGTCCGACCCACCTGCAGAACAATATCTTCCACCACCGTCGTGGCCTGTTCGGCGGCAAACTTAAAGGCAATACCAAAGCGGGGCGACTTACCAGTATAGCCCAAACGGTCCTGAAACTGGCGCTCATTAACTTTCACCACCACGCCATCCACCGAGTAAGGCAACTGATCTTTCTGGTGTTCCCACTGCCGCCAATACGCTATCACCTCGTCGATGTCGGCACACCGCGCGAAATGCTCGTTAACCTTAAAGCCTAATTTTTTTAAGAGCACCAATTCTTCAAATTGAGTGACCGGCGGAGTAAAGTTAGCAGCCGCCAAATCATAAATAAAAGTCGCCAGCTTACGTCCGGCCACCACCTGTGGGTCAAGCTGACGAATGGTCCCCGCGGCTACATTGCGCGGGTTGGCATACAAAGGTTTGCCAGCCTGGGCTTGCTCCTTGTTTAAGCGGTCAAAATCCTGGCGACCAAGCCACACTTCCCCCTCCACCACGACATCCTGTGGCTGTTCTAGAACGAGAGGCACCGACTCGATAGTGCGGACATTGGCCGTCACATTTTCTCCCACCAAGCCATTGCCCCTAGTGGCCGCCGTGGCCAGCCGGCCCTGATTATAAGTCAAGACTATTTTTAAGCCGTCAATTTTTAGTTCACAGGTATAGGTCGGTCGCTCACCTCCCAAGTTCTTAATCACTCGTGTTTCAAAAGCTCGAATATCCTCCTCGCTGAAGGCATCATCAAAAGACCACTGGCGCACCGCGTGCACCACTTTCTCAAATTTCTCCAAGGGCTCGCCAGCCACGCGCTGGCTGGGTGAGTCGGACGTCACCAAATCAGGCCAGTGGCTTTCTAAGTTTGTCAGCTCTTTTTTAAGGGAATCGAGAGCCGCTTCCGAGAGTTCCCCTCGATCCTCTACGTGGTATAAATAGCGCTCCCGATCGATCAGGACCCGCAATTGAGCCAGACGCTGTTTCGCCTCTTTTTTAGTCATTTTTCTATCTTAAATGAATTAACCAGCGGTGCAAACTAGTCCCCGCTGCTGCTAGACCGAACAATTACTATTTCCACCCGGCGCGGGTGTTTAGGATCTTTAATATTATAACCTGTTGCCTCAACTACTAGTGGATTACTTTCAGACAAAAGAGCTCTGACGGTCGCCCCTTGGTTTCCACCTACTGACTCGACTTCAAATTCAAAACCTATAACCCCTGGGGCCACATTTGTAGGGCCACTAACCGCCGTCCCGCAAGTCAACAAGCCAATATCACCTTGCTCATAGACCAAATCATCATTCAAATCAACTTGAAATCCACCAAAAGCGTATTGAGCGTTACCAAAACGAGCACATTCATCACCAGCATTAGCGGCGTAATAGGCCAACCGTGATTCCTTACCCACCGATGACAACATCAGCTGTTTAACAATAATATTGGCTAGTAAGATACCTCCGATAGAAATCACCCCAGCCACTAAAACGGCGTAAAGAATGACAAAGCCTGATTGTTTTTTTCTAATGGTGGTCATTAAATTTTTTAGTTAAGGGGTTGGTACCGTTCGAATACCTTGATTGTAAATTATAGTAGTTAGTTCCAGCTCAACCGGATTAGTTTTATTTACCCACACTACCTTAACGGTAATGGAAGCTGAATCCTCGTCCTCGTTAATAGTCGCTGTTCGCCTAAAAATGGCAGGTCGGCCAGTATTAGTGTGGGTATAGTATGGCTGCTGACCAAGGTCGTCTTGTATGTATAAGAGGCAGTTGCTTATAGTAGCTTCAATATCACAAGATCTAATATCTAGTTGTTGATTCAAATCTAATCCAATTTGACAGTCGTCCCCCACACAATTCCCTAAATCATTTAGCCAGTCAACAGACGCTGCTAAATTTTGATCACGTTGATTAATAATCAATTCCGTCGCCTCTTGGGCCAAATAATAAGCTGTGACCTGATTTTTAGCGTAATTGCCGTCATTAATAGCTCGCGACAAGAGCCCGAGTGGTCCAATAACAGCAAACACTAGTATCAGAACCGCCACAAACGTTTCTATTAAAGTAAAACCTGATTGTAAATTAGACTGAGACATTATTTAACGAGGATAATTACGCTGGGATAAGGTAGTTTGGAGTAAAAAATCTGAACTCAAACCAACTTTACTAGTAGCCACTCCACTTAGAACAACCGTAACTCGAGGTACCTCTAAAGAGTCATCCCTAAAAAATTCCAAACCATCAACTGTAATTTCTGGCGATGTTAAAGCTTGGCAATCGGCCGGACTAGCTGTTCCAACACATTGAACTAAACGGCTATCTTCTAACTTATAAAATAAATGTCGATTAGTAGTTAACTGATTAGTTTCAATAGACAACTCATCAAAAGCAATACAGCTGACCCCCCCGTTACAGCTAAAATCATAATTTCGACCCTCCCTAATTTGTAGCGCCATGGTATCCATCGCTAAATTTAAGTTATCAATAACCGCCCTGTTGGTTTGCACCTTGCGGTATAAGTCCGCCATTATTATAAACGAGCCACTGGTAATCATAGCGACAATGGCAAAAATCGAAACCGCTACCATCATCTCAATCAGGGTAAAACCAGCGGCCGTCTTCCTCTTATGTAAAAATTTAGTTTTCATTATCAACTCCAATTTGTCCATTAAAATAAGCGGTTATCGCTTTGGCTTGTTGTGAACGAGGCGATCTGATTAAAATCGTGGCACTATCCTTATTTTGACACTCCCACTCGCCCCCTGTTTGACGGATACAAATAGCGGCCTGCAAGCTCGGTCTGGTATAAGTAATATCAAGTTCAACCCCATTGCAATCCTCTTCGCTCGTTCCCCGATTTACACACAAACTGTCGAACACCAAACCACTCAGTTCCCTCGTCTCTTGAACCAAGTCGCCACCTTCTTCTGCATTAAAATACTGGTCGCTACCCGTATCAGTCACATTAGCAAATAAAGAAAAAGTATTGGCAGTTTTATCGAAATGAATACCATAACTAGGCCGTTCGTTAGGAAAGATGACTCCACTCGCCAAGGTTTTGCCCCCCGAGGCAAATACCTGAGCCCCCCGCACATTCACCGCAATTTCCTGTGCCACCAAATCAAGTCCCGAGCGGTCACGGAAAGCCGGCACATAAGAAATAACCACCCCGGTGATAATCATCACGATCGTGACCACCACCACCATTTCCAGCAAAGTGAAACCCCCTTGCTTTAGTTGTTGTTTAGCCAGCCAGAACATCGCCTAAGTTTAAAATGAAACTAATAAAAGCCCCGGTTACTAAAAACGGCGCAAACGGAATTTCACTCTTAAGCGACAACAAGCGCCAGCCCTTGGGTAAATTTTTGGACCGCCTAAGGGCAATCAGCCCCAGCCCCACCACCGCCCCTAGAATAAAAGCGAGCATCACGCCAATCAAAGCGTCCTTTAAACCTAGCCATAGTCCCAAGCCAAACACCAACTTCGCATCACCAAAGCCCATCAAGCGACCAGCGGAAAAGTACCACAAGGCCCAAAAAGCCAAGAATAGTAGTCCGCCCGAGTAAAGGCCGTGCACTAGCCACACAATTTCCGCTATGCCGAAATCAAAATTTAAGACAAACCCCGATAGGGCCGACAAGGCCATAAATAGGTACACCAACTGGTCGGGAATAATTTTATGTTTCAAATCATAAGCGGCAATTACCACCAAAGTCGAAGCCACTGCCCAAGTCCACACCACTGTTCGAACCAGTTCAAACCACTCCAGGCCAATATCGGTAACGGCCCGCCAAGCAATGAAACCAAACACCAGCGCTGTTACCAGCTCCACGGTTATGTATTGCGAGGAAATCTGGCTACCGCAGTGGCGACAGTGACCACGCTGCCACAGAAAGCTGACTACCGGTACCAACTCTAGCCAGCTAAGCTGATGACTGCAAGACAAGCAACGAGATCGTCCTTGCAAAGTCCAGCCAGTGTTGAAACGCAAAACAACCACGTTTAAAAAGCTCCCAACTATGAGACCCGCCCCAATTGAAACCAAATAGATAATAGGAATCATTAATAAATTTTAATAGGATTTAGTCTTGAACCCCACCAGTAAAGATAAAGCGGAAAGTGGCAATTTTCTGATCAGTGATTCCCGCCGCTGTAGCCTTTACCCCTACTTGAGTGTCAAAACTCTCAAGACCTGAACCAATCGGTTTAAAAACTTTCAGATAGTAAGAGCCGGTAATGCCCGACGTTGGCACTAAAGTTGGGCAAGATTCACTGTCGGCACTATCACATTGCTTAAACTGGAAACCCGCCCCTCTACCATTAGCAATCGAACTTGGGAAAAATACTTGGTAATTTATAACTTGAGCTGGATCATTTGGTACGATTTGAGCCGCGTTAGAAAAGACTGCTTCATGTAAACAGTCCGCAATAATGTCGCAGTTAATCGTCATAACACAGCGATCACCACCACCAACTCGCACACATTCGTGGAAGGAGAACAAGTCAGTCGGCGTCGTAACCCCGCCAGTAAAATCTACTGTAATAGTAGTGTCCTGATCTGGCATATTAAAGTTACAATCAGTGTCTGCCTCGTCGCACAAACCACTTAGACTACTAGTCCAAGTGGCAGATGGATCAGCGTTTAGAGTCACAGCTTCTTCGGCGGAAAAAGTATTTACACAACTAGTTGTACAGTTAAACCCACTTCCCGTGACCGTACCAGTACCAACAACCACAACTCTAAGCTGATGTTCATCGTCAGCTAATGTCGAGTCTGAAAAAGTAACCGTCACTGTCCGATCTCGATCCATATAAACGGCTCCACACATACCCCCTGTTGTGGGATTAAAAATGCCACAAGAAGGATCCGCATCACCAGCTGGTGCCCATTCCCAATCTAAAAGCTGTTCCCCGGGAGCTGGATAGGCCAGCAAACGAATAGAAGAACCATCAGGATAACTTTGAGTACAAAGAGTATCAGACTCATCGCAGTCTATTAAGATAATGTCATCAGTATCCATATCAGTCACTCGCCCCAGTCCTACGATATTAATAGTTAAAACCGGATCACCAGTGATAACACAATTAGCGCAAGCGGCTAAACTAAAATCCGCCCAGCCCACTACCAAGTCTCCCCAACTGAAGCCGGAAAACCGCTTGGTCAGGGAATCAAATTTTACCCCATAGGCCCCGCTGGTGGCCGAAGTACCCGACAGGCTCACCCAGCCGTCCCACCCACCTCTGATTTGGTCCCCTAAGAGAGTACTGTCACAGCCAGCCGCCAGCGGCCCGCAAAAACGTACCCAGCCTTTCACGTCACTGCCCACAAATTTGGCGCTATGAGCACTAGTCGCACCGCCGGTCGGATAGGGCCCAGCCGGATTAAACTTCACCCAGCCCACATTAGAACTCCAGCCATAGCCAGACAAAGTATCGTCCGTATTTTTTACCACTTTAAAATTTCGCGTGGCACAAACGCTAGTATTACTGCAATTTAAACTGACCCAGCCAATATTGGAACTCCACAGCCAGCCAGTGAGCTCGGCCCCGCCGGTTTGAGCCTCGGTCGCCGGAATAGTTTTCACTGTCCAAACGGAAGCTAAAACGACCAAAGCCACCAGGGCCACCCCCAAGCCAATTTTTTTAAACATAAAAGTGGGTCATTAGATTAGTTATTTCTTTAATCATAACACTAAAAAGGAGGTCGGACTTACCGCCTTTATCCACACAACCATTAGTTTAAGAAAAAGCAATCAGAAGTGTCATCGCCTGCCACCTTATGGGCACACAAACCCTGGGAAAGTAGCAGGTAACGGTCCTAGATAATCACCCACCACCCGACGCGAGTCTACACAAAAGTAACCAGATGATAAAGCGACCCCTATAACATAGCTTTGCTCATTACTCTCACAAACATAATTCACCCCAGGGGCGCCTTTACCGGCCAGATATGGTGCCAATTGCAAGCTAGAGCATAGGCCATAGTAGGTGTTGCCGCCAGTGGTGGAGTAAAAAAGCTCGGCGCCAATGCGCGAACCGGCCAGGTCCGCTCGGATGCCAGCATCCCGCGCCCGCACCCGGGCTCCGGATAAGCTTACCAAAACAATGCTGGCCAAGATCCCAATGATAGCAATTACCACCAGCAGTTCGATCAAGGTGAAGCCTTTATTATGTTTCATTGTCTAATTGATGTGAGTTAAGTTAACTAAAGCATAACACCAATCGCTCTTGAGCCCAATCTCCCCATCCACCTAAAAACCCGCCAGCTGGCGGGTTTTTAGGTGGATGGAATTTACTTTTTCAGTATATACTCAAACGTTATTACTGATTATAAGCTAGTACAAGGAGACGTAGCTGGGGCTGAACTTTTAACTCCTGAGTAGCCACTGCTATCAACACACCAGATTGTCTCATCATTTAATTCATCAGATATGTAATACCTTGAGCCATTGACCTGACAATCTTGGCTCACCGACAAATCAGCTAAATAAGCTCCGGTAAATTCGTTTCCGGCGGTACAAGCACCCGTATAACTTCCTGGGGCTGCACTCTCAGAATAAACTAGTTCGGCGGCAGTGCGGAATCCAGCCAAAGTAGCTTTAATTTTAGCGTCACTTGCTTTATCTCGTGCCCCCGACAAGGCGGTAATCACAATCCCCGACAAAATACCAATGATAGCAATTACCACCAGCAGTTCGATCAGGGTAAAACCTTTGTTTTTCATAAATTCTTGGCGACCTAAACTTTGGCCGCAATATCTATTAAATAATAATAACGACTAATCCTGCTCTTTAAGCTTATGCTTTTAATTATACTCTACCTCAAACATCCGCCACAATCATCACTTGAGGATAACTCTCTAAGGACTCTTCTCAAGAGAAGCCTAAACGTACTAGAACTAGAAACCGGCGGCCACGTCATAAATCGGCACCAAAACGGAGGTTAGGAGAATACCCACGGCAAGACCCAGAAGCACGATCATCGCCGGCTCGATCAAGCCCACCAGAGTATCCACCTCATTATCCACTTCGCGTTGGTAGAACTTAGACAATGTTCCCAAGACGAAAGTTAGCTTGCCCGACTCCTCGCCCACTTTGATCATCTGCACCATAATGCTGGGCACCTCTTCATAACGCGAGAGGACGGCCGACACAGCATTGCCCGACTTCACCAAGTTAGCCGTCTCCTCTAAAATTTCTCGATACACTTCATTACCTACCACCTCGGAGGTAATCTCGAGAGACCGCACCATCGAGACGCCGCTAGTGATGAGAGTGTTTAAGTTGTCGGCAATCCGCGACAAATATAGCTTGCGGTATAAGCTACCGACATAAGGAATAGCCAGCTTAAATCGCGACAAGGCCATTTGCCCAGCCGTAGTGGGTAAATACTTCACCAAAAAAGCGGCCACGACGACGAGAAAGGCCAGCATCAAAAGAATATAGTCAGCCATAAACTGGCTGGAGCCCACCACAATTTTAGTATAAATAGGTAATTCTTGGCCGGTTTCAGCCAGAATTTCCGACAGTTGCGGAATGACATACACCATCATCAGCATCATCACCACAATAAAAGACAAAATGACGAAGGCCGGATAGATGAGAGCATTGCGCGCTTTCGAGACCAAAGCGTAAGACCGGTCCAGATAATCAGCGAGATAAGTGAAAGTTTCCGACAGCTTGCCCGACTCCTCGCCCGAGCGCACCATACTAACGTAAAAGTCGGAAAAAACATCCGGATGGCGAGCCAGTGCCGCCGAAATCGGCACCCCGGTTTTAATATCATCAGTCACTTGCGTCAGCTTCTTTTGCAGAATAGCGTTCGGACTTTCACTGGCAATCAAGCGAAAAGTCGACATCACAGAAACTTTAGCTTCAAACAAAGTCGCAATCTGACGCGACAAGATTACTACGTCACTCGACCGCACGCGGCTAAAAGCCAGGTTAAAACGCCCCCCAAACAAGCCCGGCGGCCGCTCCTCTTCGATACTAATGACCACCAAACCTCGGCGCTGGAGGGCCACAATCGCCGTATCCAGATTAGAGGCTTCAATACTGCCATCTTGGACTTGGCCGATTTTATTGGTCGCTTCGTAATTAAAAAGCATAGTGATTTAAAAAAATATTACAGCAAACGATCAAGGCTTTTCGGATTCATACTGTAGCGATAGGCACTTTCAGCGGTGATTTCTCCCTGGCGGACTAGCTCGGCTAAAGAGCGGTTTAAATCGATCATTCCCTGGTCGGAACCAGTTTCAATCAAGACATCTATTTCCGCCGTTCGGCCTTCGCGAATCAGGTTAGAGACAGCGCTATTGTCCACCAGCAGTTCATAAGCCGGTACTAAGCCGCCCGAAACACGTGGTAACAGACGCTGCGAAAAGATCCCGATCAAGGAGCCGGCCAGCTGAATGCGAATTTGCCTTTGCTGATTGGGTGGGAAGGAGTCGATAATACGGTCGATGGTTTGCGAGGCACTGTTGGTATGCAAAGTAGATAAAATCAAGTGACCGGTTTCAGCCGCCGTAACCGCAGTCGAAATGGTTTCCGGATTACGCATTTCCCCGATCATACCCACATTCACATCTTGGCGAAACATCGACTGCAAAGCGGAATGAAAATCGTCGGTATCAAACCGCACCTCACGCTGGTCGATAATAGAGCGTTCATTGGTAAACAAGTATTCGATCGGATCTTCAATGGTAATAATATGTTCGGCCCGCTCTTGGTTGATCATATTCACCATGGCTGCGAGTGTAGTGGATTTACCTTGACCCACCGGCCCCACCACCAAGAAAAAACCCTGTTCTTTGCGGGTAAACTCGGCCAAAATGTCGGGAAGATTTAACTCAGCTAAAGTTTGGACGTGGGTTGGAATAAGGCGGAGAGCCACCCCCACTAAGCCCCGCTGAAAAAAAGCATTGCCTCGGAAACGGGTTAGACCATCGGGCGAGTAGGAAAAGTCAACGTCTTTTTTATTCAAAAACAAAGTTTTATTGGCCTCGTTTAAAAGCTCCATCGCTATTCCCATCGTATCGTCGGCCGAAAGCACCGACTGGTTCACTAGGGGCACCAGGTCGCCCGCCACCCGAATAACCGGATGCATCCCCGCGGTAATATGCAGGTCAGAAGCACCCTCTTTGGTGACAATCAGTACCAAGTCGTCTAATTGTTTTTTGTATTCAGCCATTTTTTAAATAAATTGATGATTATTAAGCTAGTTGCTGCAGGAGTCAAGATGATGATAGGCTGTGTCCTTATCAAAACTTTAAGCCGAAAGTGGTCACCGAAGTAAAAACAGCAACCATTACTTCAATTTAATGCCAATTATTTTTATTATCGCATGAGTCCGCCTCAGTCGCTAGTTAATTACACACAGTTCAAGCGACCAATCTGTCGTTCAACACCATCTTTCTAGCTTAATTAAATTTATTAACCTCAGTGAAAGAAATTTGGCCAGCAAAAGCCTTGCGCATCGCGTCTTCTTTCATCGACGTAAAACCTTTGGCCCGCACGTGATTGTAAATATCGTCTTCACTTGGGCTTTTTAAGATTAGGTGCTCCAGGTCACGGTCCATAGTGATAAACTCAAAGACTGCCGTTCGGCCTTTGGTACCCGAGGGGCAGCTGGCGGTTGACTTAGCCTCGTAAACCATATCTGGAATCATAATTTCGCGGCGGAATATTTCCGGCAGATCCGATAACTGCTTATCAATCATCATTTTAATACTGCCTTCCACCGGGACCGGATTGCGAGCTTCCGGACACAAGAGCGGCACCAAACGTTGACCAATAGCCATCACTAAAGTCGGCGGAATTAAAAATGGATCCACTCCCATATCAATCAGGCGCGGCACCACCCCAATAGCGCTATTAGTGTGGATAGTGGAAAACACTAAGTGGCCGGTTAGAGAAGCTTGGATGGCAAGTGTCGCCGTTTCTTTATCACGAATTTCACCCACCATGATAATATCGGGATCTTGGCGTAAAATAGAACGCAGACCACTAGCAAAAGTGTAATTAATATCCGCCTGAACTTGCGACTGATTAATGCCGGCAATGTCGTACTCGATTGGGTCCTCTAAAGACACCACATTGGCCTGCTCCTTATCTAAAGCGTTTAGCATAGCGTATAAAGTGGTCGTCTTACCCGAGCCGGTCGGACCGGTTAGAAGAACGAGACCGTGGGGCTTTTTAATCACCGCATCTATTTGAGCAAGCTGTTCGCCGACAAAGCCCACCGAAGCCAGCGAGATCAGCTTTTTGTCCGGATCCAAAATACGCAGCACCACCTTCTCACCAAAGTAGGTCGGGAAAGTCGACACGCGAAAATCGATCTTTCGGCCGTCAATTTTGGCCGAAAAGCGGCCGTCTTGCGGTTTGCGCTTTTCATCCAATTTCATATTGGTCAAAATTTTTATGCGGGCTACCACCGCCTCCTGCACCGCTTTCGGTAAAAACAAACTGGTATAAAGAACACCGTCCACTCGAAACCGGACTCGAACCTGTTCGGTGGTGGGCTCGATATGGATGTCGGAAGCATTACCCTCAGTAGCGTGCTGTAAAATAACCCCCACAATTTTGGTCACCGGCGCTTCTTCAATAATGTTCGGGGTCTTGCTACTAGCTTTCTGCTCACCGTCCTTTAAAAGCTCGGTGGAGTCTTTCTTGTCGGCTTCAATCTCGGCCGCAAAGGCATCCAGGGCTTCATCTACTTGCCCGCCTAAGGCTTCATAACTTTTCAAAGCTTCGGTAAAATTTTCTTCGGAGATTAAAAATATTTTAAACGGTAAATTACTTTTGGACGCGATAAACTGCAAAGCATCGCGGGCTTCAATATTGTCCGGATCCACCATTCCCACCTGAAGAACCCCGTCTTTAAAATCAAGCGGGATAAATTTATAGTAGCCAGCGGCGTCTTCCGGAATAAATTTCAAAATGTCGAAAGAAATCCGATTGCCATTAAGTTGTGCTACGGGAATAGAAGACAGATCAGTCATATAATATTTAAAAGGTAATTCCGTCCCTAGAACTAAAACTGCACATCAGTCGAAAAGTCCACTACTGGCGTTTCTTCATTCAAAAAAGAACTTACCGTGGTGGTACCCTGCTCGATGTCAGGTGCCTGGCTCGATAGATTAGCCGTCCCTAAAGGCGCAAAAGGGTTAGCCCGACCCTGCGGACGAAAAGGCACAATAGTGGTAAAGTTCACCAGTTCACGCGAAAAAAGAGCGTTGGTAAAAATTTGTCCGGATAGATCCACTCCTTTCAGCGACTCCAATAGGAGTAAAAATTCGGAGGTGCCACCAGGAACAACTGACGCCTCTTCCCCGACGACCGAGTCAAGGCCAATGCGTTCAGCCTCTTCATCGCCTCCCGAAAGATAAATATAGCCAGCGACCACCGCTCCGACCAAGAGGATGGCAACCACAGTATTTATGAGTACTTTCTTTTGATTCATAGTAATTACTTTAGCCAGTAAGTTTCCACCGTAATTTCATACTTGTAACGACCAGTCTCCGAACCATCTTCCGCCACCGAAGCAAACTTCAACTGTTTGACTTCCAAGATTCGTAAACTTTTAGCCAAATCCGAGATCATAGCTTTCAACTGGCCATAACTACCGTCTACCGTAAAGGAGACGGCCACGGTTTCTACCGCCGGCACCGCTTGGCCAGTTTCCCGCTCGACTGACCGGCGTCTAGTTTGGTCGGCACCAAGCTTAACCTCGCCCAAGCCCATACCGGACCGACTAGCAATCGTGTTTAAATCCACCACTAGCTGAATGTCATCCACCGAGTCAGGCAGGAAATTGTCCAGGCGAGTAATATTATCAGGCGAGATACTAGCCGCCTGGCGCTCGAGCTCGGCCGCCCGCTCTTGTAGAGCCTTGGCATCCTCCATCGCCTGCGTCAAAGTTTTTTTCTCCTCTCTTAAATCCACAATCCCACTGTCGCCACTACTGAACAAACCCCCGCCGTAAATCACCGGATCAGTGAGACCAAAATACACCCCGACCGCCGTCAGCAAGAACAGAATTGGTAGTAAAATCTGGACCAGCATAATTTAATTATTTAAATTAGTAGAAAAGGTTAACAAAGACGACACAGGCACCAGTTGGAGCTTAAAAGTAATCAAGCTGTCGTCATCTAGGCCTAGCCCAGAAAACACCGCTTCTTTAATAGAATTACTATCTTTATAAACCCGCAGCTGGGCGGCCAAATCCTCATACTCGCGAGCCGTGCCTTCGATCGTTACCGTCGTCCCATCTTCCACCGAAAACTTGTTATAACGCACATTATGAATTGTTAAGCGTTCTAAAACATCAAACAAAGGTACCAAAGTGGTGTGACCGTCGATCAGCCCTTGAGCCACTTTCATTTTTTTATCCAAGCGGTTGTAGCGCACAATTTGCTTTAAGTCGAGCTCGTGCTTGATATTATCCACCGTCGCTTTAAGACCGCAGGCACCACCCTCGCCATCGCAAGGCGCATTTACTTGACGGTCTAAGAGATACCAGTAGCCGTAAGAGCCGGCAAACAACAGTAAGGATAAGCCTAAAACGACAAGTGACACCAACATTAAAATTCCCATCATACTTTCGCGGCGAGGCTTTTTGAAGGAGCCATCTTTGGGAATGAACGATGATTGATTTTGAATTGCCATAACAATTTAAGTATTAAAAGCGAACGTCTACATTTCTTCTAAACCCCGCAAGGCCAAGCCGATCGAAACCGCAAAGCCCGGGCCCACCTCCTTTAAAATATTTTCTAAAAAAGCTGGGGCTTCAACACGGTCAAACGGCGTCCCCAGATACACCGGCGCATAAATATTCTCTTTCGCTAAATCAAACAAACCTTTAAGCATCGCTCCGCCACCGATCATAATAACTTTTTCAATACTGCGACTGTGCTTCTTCTGATATTCTATCATTACTTGGCTAATTTCGTTAAAGATGTATTCCACAATCGGACTGATTGTCTCGCCAATATCCTTATCACCAAATTTTTCAATAATGCCAACTTTGCGTTTTACCTCTTCGGCCTTAATAAAAGACAAGTCCATCGAACGAGCAATGGCCAAAGTCACATCTTGAGCACCTTTATTGATGGTGTGCGACATCCGCACTACCCCATAGTCAACAATCACCGTTTTAGTGGTCGAGGCTCCCAGATCAACAATGACCGACGCCCCAAAATCACCGGAGAGTGAGGACCGCATAGCACTGAAAGTTTCGATTTCTAAAAATTTAGTGTCGATGTCGGTCTGCCGACTAATTTCCTGGAACTGTTTAATAGTGTCTTTGTGAATAGCCACAATCAACACTTCGATTTGCTTCGGGGTCACTTTGTTGCCAGCTTCCGGCGCTGTTTGATTATCATCAATTAGCTCCCGGTGCATATCAGGAATGACCGACCAGTCCAACATCACTTCAGAAATCGGCACTGGTACGTATTTGCGGGCCTCCAAGGGTACCATTTGGGCTAGCTTATCTTCCTCCAACTCCGGCACGTTGATGGTAACCAGTAAGCTCGAACGAAGTGGAATGGCTACCCCGCCCACTTTGGTGGTAATATTAGCTTCTTTAAATAAGTCGGTAATGAGGACAGCCAATTGTTCCGGTGCCAACGTTACAGCCTGACCCACCGCTTTACCGGCGTAAGGTCCGGTGGAAAGTTCACCATAAGTTTCCAAAATGACCCGGCCTTTATCTTTGCGCAACTGAATGACCTTCACCGACGAGGAGCCGATGTCTAGGCCGATAACACTGTTTTGCTTTTTAAACAAGCTAAAAGCCATAAATAATCCTAATTAGTTTTCCAGGTTCAAGTTTCATTTATATAATGTAAAGTATATCACACTAAGAGGTTGCTATGTTTTCACTAGCTCTAAAACTTATCCACATTGTTGCGCGCTTTTTATTTCCGTCAGTGTGTGTTGGTTGCGGTGAGGTCGGCACTTTACTCTGTGCAACTTGCACCCAAATTTTAGAGCCAGCCGAGCCACTAGAAGACGGGACCTTAGCCGCTCTCTCCTACCACGACCCGAGAGTGCGCCAGCTTATTTGGCACTTAAAGTATCGCGGCTCGCCCGAAGCGGCCACCCTGCTGGCTCCTTATTTGCATCAGACAATTTTAGCCGAAATTAGTCGAGGACCGGCCGCGGCCACCCTTAAACCTATCATCCTAATCCCTGTCCCAATGACGCGCCAACACTTAAAACAGCGGGGTTGGAACCAAGCGATAATGCTAGCTGAGGCGCTCGTTGCTTTAGATCCAAATCGCTTTGAAGTGGCCACTAACATTTTAATAAAAATAAAAAATACGCCAACTCAAGTATGTATTAAAACAAAGGCTAAGCGATTAAAAAATTTAACCGGCGCCTTTGCTCTGACTAAACAAACTCCATTACTAAAAGGTCGCGTAGTTTGTCTCCTTGATGATGTGACCACCACCGGTGCCACCTTAAGAGAAGCCCGCCAAACGTTGCAGCGCGCTAAGCCCCGCCACCTCCTAGCTACCGCCGCCGCGCATGGGTAAAAGTTTTTGCTATACTTAAGTAATGGTTAAAAAAATAATTTATTGGTCTCTATACGATTTTGCCAACTCGATTGTTCTAATGGCTTTTTTGTTTTATTTTTCCCAGTGGCTAGTTATCGACCGCGGCCAGCCCGCCTGGTGGTACAACTTTTCCCTCATTATCTCTTCGGTGTTATTTCTAATTACTGCCCCCAAAGCCAGTCATCTCATCGACCAAACGGGTAAAAAAATTAAAGGATTGCGGTGGTGGACGATCATGTCTTTTATTGGTTTCACTGCTACCGCCTTGATGACAGTTCTGGTAAGTGGTTTCGAACTTTTGACTACCACCTTTTACACTTTGGCGATGTATGCCTATTTAATGTGCTTTCTATATTTCACCCCAATGTTAAACGACCTGTCACGCTCGAGTAACCGGTCGTGGATCTCCGGTTTGGGGCAGGGCGCTAACTCGATCGGGCAAGTAACCGGTGTCTTAGTAACTCTACCATTTGTTAATGGCCTCACTCTTTTAGGCGAACCGGGTCGGGCCCAAGCTCTTTTACCAGCTATTATTTTATTTTCTTTATTTTCTTTACCAATTTTAATTTTTTATCGAGAAAATACTTTTTTAACTCCACCCAAAAATAATCTGCCGCCAAACTCTTTGAATCTACTTAAGATCATCTGGTCTTACCGTCCTCTCGCCTTCATGCTAATTGCCTACTTCCTTTTTAGTGATACCTTAATAACTTTTGCCAATAACTTCCCTTTGTATTTAGAGACCATTCATGGTGTATCAGATACGATTAAATCCCTTCTAACCGCCATGATTCTAGTGTTAGCCGCCATTGGCGCTGTTATCTTTGGTCGCCTGGCTGATAAAAAAGGGGAAGTAAAGATTTTAACTTGGATCATTATTGCCTGGTGTGTAATTTTCCCGGCCATGGCCCTCATTACTAATTTTTATTTTCTTATTCCGGTTTTCTTGGTAGCTGGACTCCTTTTTGGCCCAGTTTGGGGTATCAGTCGGTCTTTAGTCGGGCAACTAGCTCCAACCAACCTTGTTGCCTCATCTTATAGTTATTATGTTATCGCTGAACGATTCGCCACTTTTATTGGTCCAGGTATTTGGAGCCTAGCTCTAATTACGGCTGGTGAGGGTGTCCGTGGTTATCAGACCGGGTTATTCTTTTTAACCATTCTGTTGGTTATCAGTTTAATCTTTTTAAAACAAATCAATCGGAAATATAAACTGATTGAAAAAAGGGTTTAAAATTGCTAGTATCAAGCAGTAATTGGAGGGTTGGCTGAGTGGCCGAAAGCGCCTCACTGCTAACGAGGTAGGGGCTTTAAAACCCCTCGTGGGTTCGAATCCCACACCCTCCGCAGTTTTGAACGCAGTGAAAAAGCTGCGGAGGGTAGCGAGGCAACTGCTTGCCTCGCGGGTGGGATTCGAAAAGCTTTGCGTTATTTTCGAGCAGCTTGGCTGGGATAAAATCGCAAAGGTATACTGTTCATGTAATGAAAGAATCCCACCAACCAAAAAACCGCCTGATTGCTCAGGCGGCTTGGGAACGAAAAATTTCATTCCGAATCCACTTTCATTGACAGAGCTCCTGCGGAGTCGCTAACTGCTCTACTAGCTTCACCCGATCTCTAGCCGCCTCAATTTGGCGCACCAAAGCCTCACGGGGAATTGGCGATCCTTCATCCTCGAGCTCACCATACAATACTTCCAGGTTCAACCTGGCGTCTTTCACAGAAATTACCGGCATAAAGCTTACCCCTTTCGGTTGAAATTTAAAATAATCTATTGCCTAAACTAGGCTAAAAGCCAATTGAAGTCAACTTCTAGCCAAAATTATATAACTTGCGCTATAATTACTAAATATGAAAAACAGTAATCGTATCAAAAGTGGCAAACAAGATGGCAACCCAGCTTTCCGTACCCCATCCGGCTTTAAAGCGGCCAAGTCGCTCCGCCCCACCAAAAATATGAACTTCCGGCCAGCTATCCGCAATAATCGGAAACCCTAAAACCAACTAGAATTCCCCCGACAGGCTTAAAGCCTGTCGGGGGAATTTTGTTACTCCCATATTTTACCTCTCTCAACTACTCGTTCCAAACCAAACTCGTAATCGAGTGGGGCGGAAATTCATACTCAGTACTTTCATTAATAGTAACTGGGGCTTCTTCCACTCTTAACTGAATATTCCTTTCGTTATTAGCTAGGGGGTCAGGGTGGTAGAGCCAATACTTACGGCCCGAGCCACCGGTACCCAGTAGATCGAGTTTAGTTTTAAGAGTTTCGGTTTGATGGAGGTTAAAGACGATGAGCCCATAGCGATTACCATCTTTAAAAGCAAAAGTCTGCAAATAAGGAACAGTGTGGTTGGCGGATCGATCTTTTTCAACCTCGTCAGGTAAACTCTGAACCCAAGTTCGGCCGCCACTAACTTCTGCCTTAATCAAATCCCCAAAAATAGCTTTGTTGGCTACCACCAGAGCTAAACCTGTCCCACGAAAAGCCCGCCCATTGTCTAAATCGCGTACCACCCCCCACAAACGGGTCATATTACCCCCGGTGTCACGGAAAGCAAACTGGGAAAAAGTAAACGCGGTTTGAGCACGAATACCACTCCCCTTCATGGCGTGCAACATCTGAAGGGGTAAAGTAATACCTCCCGCCTGACCGGTGATAATTTTATTTTTTAGGGCAATCGCCGGTTGGTTGCCAGTGTCATGAAAGTTAATTTCATAAATAGCTGGTTCCCGACCAGCCACTCTTACAATGGACGCCGACTGGTTTATTTTACTACCCGGAATATTTCGCACTAGCGGGTCGGCGTATAAGTGGCCGAGCAAAGAAGCAACAGTTGAGTTGGCCCGCCCATTCATTTGGTAGTAAGGAGCAATAGCCGTCAGATTATGAGTATCACTACCCTGTTCAATTTGATTTTGTCGGTCCACGTAAGCGGCTTGCCCCCCGATCACCAGTTTAACCTTGCTCGAAAGGCCGGCTCCTTTCATTACTCGAAAGGCTTCATCCGCCAAAGTCGGTAGATTAAAACTAACAGTCGCCCCCTTAAATGGGTCGTCACACCCTGTCCCCCACATCTCATTACCGTACTCCAAATAAATCCGATCAAACTCACCCACTCGGAAATTAACGTAATCTGTTAAATCTTCTAATTCCTGAGTCGTTAAAGTTGGTGGTACCACGTACCACGGGTCGGCATCTACGGCTTTGGCTAAATCTAGGATTTCGGGTAGGGAGGAAAAATATAAAGTGTTATTTTCGCGGGCTTCGGTGGAAAAGTTAGAGGTCCCCCGTTCCCACTCCGAGCCCAGCACGTTTTCAATTGGTTCACCCAAGTTACCACCCCAGTAGCGCAAAACGCCAGGGTTTAATTCTTTCAACATTTTGACAGCTTGATCGCTAAAGACAGTGGGATTAGTGTTGTCCGCTTCACCTAAGTAAAGGTCGTCGATCCAAACCGAACCGCGGTTTTTAGAGTAAGTATGGGTGCGAGTGGCAATTTTTAGACTCACCGGTTGAACCAAGATATTGGCCGATACGTTGCGAGCATCGAGGCCAGCCGGCACCATAAAATTAAAAGTATACTCGCGCCAATTAGTATCGGTTAGCGTAATTTCTTTATCCAAGAAGGCTGGCAAACCTTGGCGGGAAAAGCTAACAAACAGCTTATCGCCCGGCTGTTCGGCTTTGGCCCACACCGACAAGCGCCAAGGTCCCTCCACTACCAACATTTTACCGGCGTAACCGTCTTCCACTTTAGTTCTAGCCCCGTCGTCAAAGTACTGCAAAAAAGGATAATCCCCGCCGTCCCCCCGGTTGGAGTCCAGCTTAAGTGAACGATCCCCGGGGCTGCCTGGCCTTTTTTGGCTGCGGTCAAAGTTATCAAAAGTTTTACGTACCTGTAAAATCGTATTCAAGTAATCAGGTCGTTTAGGTAAATTTTTATCCAACGTAAAAGTATAACGCGACGCCCCGTTTTTATCGGCTTTAAAAGTAAAAGCAGTGACTTTTCCTTTTACATCCTTTAACCATGCCGGCCCTGCAATAAACTCATAATCGCCGCCGGCCCAAGCGCCCAAGCCTTGCCCCTTGAAGTGTTTACCGTCCGAACCAGTACCCCATTCCGTTTGCCAGCAAAATTCCTGCACTTGATTGGCCGCCAGACCACCCTCGGCCCCGCCATTTTTCAAAGTGTAGTTACTCCGCAAAGTGGCTTCTTCAAAGCCGGGATTATGAACAATATTTTTCCGAAAGTGAACCGCCGTATCAAAACCAGCTGTATAACCAATATTTATACCCAATCTAGAAGCATCGTTTAAAAGGGACTGGTTTAACAACGAAACCACAGTCCCCGTCGCGGTCGGTGGTACTGGAGGAGGTACTTCCGGATCGGGGCCTGGCTCCGGGTCAGGGTTTTCACCAGGTAGCGGTGTGGTGGGAGTACCGATTTGGTAAAACAAATCTTTAGTAGTTTTATAGGTCACCCCATCAGCCACCAGGTAAGCCCCAATATTAAATCTAACTTTGGTGCCCAGAGGAGCATTGGCGGCCGACTTAATCTGGTAACGCCCATCATCAGTCGCCCCCGGCGCCACCCGATCCAATTTCGCTTCACCATAACCTGATTCCACAATACTGCCCGGCAAAAAGTAAGGCTTAATTTCAAAGGTTTCAACACCACAACCAGCGCTATTATTATTGGTTAAGCGATAAGAATAATTTAAAATCCGACCCGGCTCGCCGTACTGCACCGAGGGGGTCACCTCAATCGTTGGATTTTGCCGCACGCAAGCTTCGGCGGAAGTTCTGGTCGGGGTCAAACCAACAACGACAACTAAGACTATTAAAAATGTTCCTCCGATCAAGAGAAAAGGGGTTATGCGGCCAGTTCTGCTATTAATTATCATAGGGTTAAAATCTGGTTAAAAAGCAAGTAAAAAGTATAAACCCCAGGGTCAAGCCCTGGACCTATATGGATCTGAGTCCGTCATTATCAGTTGAGGACGTATGAAAGTTCACTTTCATACGTCCTCAATAACTCAACAATTAGATTAGTCAGCAGCCAACTCCTGTGTCATCGAAACGACCACTACCCCTCATACTAACCACAAAGAGTAGCTGGTGTCAAAATTTATCCAGCCGCAGACAGACTAGGATGATAAAGGATATCAATCAACCCCGCCGTAACTGTTGCTACGGCGGGGTTGATTTTTAAGCCTCGGATTTTTAGTCTATATTACTCACTCCAAGTGAAGCTAGTAATCGAATGCGGTGGGAATTCGTACTCAGTAATTTCATCAATAGTTACCGGCACTTCTTGAATCGTCAGATTCACACTTCTTTCATTGGTAGCCAGAGGATCAGGGTGATACAACTGGTAGCGCGTCCCGGCTCCTCCGACACCCGGTAAATCCAGCTTAGATTTAATCGTGGCCGTCTGATGAACATTGAAAACGATTAGGCCATAACGATTACCATCTTTGAAAGCAAAGGATTGGAGGTATGGGATGACGTGGTCGGCTTTTTTACTGCGATCAAACTCATCCACCATCGTTCTAGACCACGAACCGCCGCCAACTACGTTACTACCGATCAAATCACCAAACACCGCCTTGTTAGCTACCGAGAGAGCCAGACCAGTTCCGCGGTAAGCCTGAATATTGTCCAAGTCCCGGGCAATACCCCACAAGCGAGTCATAGTTCCACCGGTGTCTCGGAAGTAAATTTGTAAGAAGGAAAAAGCAGTTTGAATACGAATACCACTCTCTTTCATCGCGTGCAACATATGTAGCGGTAGGGTAATACCCCCAGCTTGACCCGTAAGAATTTTATTCTTTAGAGCAATCGGTGGAAAACTACCGGTATCATGAAAGTTTATCTCATAAATAGCCGGTTCCCGACCAGCTTGTGAAATAATTTTACTAGACTGGTTGGTTTTATTATTGGCTTTATTTCGGATCAAAGGGCTAGCATAAATGTAATCCAGAAGATTAGCCACGGTTGGAGTGGGCCGATTAGTAATCCCTTCTTCAATCATTGTGTAGTAAGGAGCAATAGCCGTTATATCATGACTATCACTATTAGCTTCAATTTGAGATTGACGACCGACCCAGGCGGCCTGCCCACCAATAATTAGCTTGACCTTAGATGACAACCCCGCGTCACGCATCACTTCAAACGCCTCATCCGCCATCTTCGGCAAATGAAAACCGACCGTGGCCCCCATAAAAGGATCGGATCCGCACCCTGTGCCCCACATCTCATTACCATACTCTAAGTAAATTCGATTAAACTCGCCAGCTCGAGAGTTAACATAAGTGGTCAAATCTTTTAACTCCTCTTTAGTCAAAGTTGGCGGCACTACGTACCACGGATCAGCGTCAATTTCTTTGGCTAAATCCAAGACTTCCGGAAGTGAAGAGAAATATTCATTTCCCGTTTTAGCCCGAGTTGCAAATCGTGACATCCCTCGGCCCCACTCCGAACCCAGAACATTGACGAGGGGCTCACCCAAGTTACCACCCCAGTAACGCAAGACTCCCGGATTCAACTCTTTCAACATTGCGACCGCTTGATCGCTAAAAACGGTCGGGTTGGTATTATCGGCTTCCCCTAAATAAACGTCGTCGATCCAAATCTGGCTCCGATTACGATAATCTTTATAAACTCGGTCATATTGGTCCGGGACAGAAGAAATTTTTAAACCAACTGGCGGAGCCGCGTTCGTATGACGAGCATCGGTTCCCACCGGCACTGTAAACGGAATATCATATTCCTGCCAACCGGCTTTATCCAAGGTTACTACTTCACTTAAGAACCCGGGAGTTCCCGGTCGCACAAAACTAATAAATACTTTATCACCAGGAGTAGCCGCCTTAGCCCAGAAGGACAAGCGCCACCGACCCTCGACAATCATTTTTTTGCCAGAGTAACCATCTTCAACCACAGTTGAAGAGCCATCATCATATAATTGATTAAGAAGAGTGGTTTTTCCCGGCCCAGTTTCCGGCTCCAGTCGTAGCGACCTTTGACCGGGGCTACCAGGGCGTTTTTCTGTCGAATCAAAATCGTCGAAAGTTTTTCGCACCGTCAAGATCGTATCAGTATTACCCGGGCGACGGGGCAAATTTTTATCCAGGGTAAAGGTGTAATGAGGAGCCCCGGAGGCATCAGCCTCATAAGTGAAATCCTGCACCACCCCTTTTATACCCTTAAGGGGGCCAGACATTATTTCGTAGTCGGCGTCATTCCAGGTGCCGATCGGCTGCCCTAAGTTGCCATTATTGCTCCAATCAGTATTCCAGCAAAACTCTTGCGCTTGATTAGCTTGAATTGATCCTTCACCAATCAATTTGCCATTACCATCCTTGGTTCGGAAATGATGTAGGACGTAATTACTACGCAAAGTAGAGACTTCAAAACCAGGGTTCCTAACTATATTTTTACGGAAGTGAACAGAGGTATCAGCACTGGCTGTGTAACCAATATTTACTCCCAGTCGATAAACATTATTCACTAAAGAGTCCGCTGCAATAGTAATCAGAGCCAGGCTAATCGGTTCACCTTCAGTTAATGGTGGCTCTGGTAAAGGTACCGGCTCAACTGGTTCAACCGGCACAGGTGGGGCTGACACCGGCACGGTACTGGTGCCCACCACATAAAATAGATCTTGGCTGTGACGATAGTTAACCCCTTCAAAGCTTGAATAAGCCCCGAGGTTGAACCGTACACTATCACCTAAACTGGCCGTGGCTGAAGATTTAACCGAATAAGTCTTTGAGACTTGTCCACCGGCCGCTATTTTCATAGTCATAATCGGAGTCGAAGCTGAACTTAGAACACTGTCGGTAAAAAAATATGGTTTAATCTGAAAATCAGACTCCCCACAAACCGAACTATTGTTATTGGTGACGGTAAATAGGTAATTAACAATTTGACCCGGTAAACCAGCTTTAGTCGCCGGTCGAACCGATATCGAAGGGTGACGCCGCACACAAGTCTCCACTTCTTCCACCATCACCACATAACGAGCATCGGCACTGCCCCAATGACGAGCACTGCTTACATTAACAGCCTTCTGGTTAAAAACTATTTCTCGAGCCTCGGCTGTCGCGGGAGAAATCATGATGAAGTCACGAGTGACCGATGTTCCATCGGCTAAAGTTTCAACGTGAAGACGCGGCTCAGCTGATAACCCATAACGAGGATCAAGCCAGGGTCTAATATCAAAGGTCGCCGGATCGCAGTTAAGATTATTATTCCGAACTGTAAATGAAAACTTTAATCTTTCGCCCGGCGCCCCCTCTTGCCGCCTGGGGGTAATGCTGACGGTTGGATTTTTAAGTTCACAACTGCCTAAGCCGCTAACTTGTGCCACCAACCGCTCCACGAGAGCCTGCGGCCCAGACAAAATTTCCGTTCTTTCCATCAGATACCAAGTGGAAAACGCTACCAAAAGCACTCCAACCACTATAATAAAAGCACTGCGAACAAAATCTAAATTTTTCATATTTACGGAAATATTATTAAAAAATTAACTCCAGGCCTAAAGCTTAGCTTCAGCTAATCATAAAGGATATATCAACACTTAGCCACCAAGTCATCAACAGGTCTTAGTGATAAAATCGGTCAATACCATCTCCCGATTCAAAACTTGCTTATTTATCCCTCCGACTAAAAGTTAACCGGTCGACGAAACACGTTCAGGCGAAGAACAATATTTTTCCACAGAGTAGTATTATTTAGAATATTAGTCTGATCAAAATGAAAAATATTATTTTCAATCAAAATATTATTAGACTGGGTGTCCCTTTCCCAAATAGTTATTCCGCCCTTAGCTGGAACCATAGCTCCGATCTGGGGCACACCTAAGTCAGTTTCAGTGGAAAAGAAGTTTAAGCCGGCAAAAGCCAAATTACGAGTCTGGAAAAGACTGAAGCGGGTGTTGATTAAAATCGGCCGTTGAATCGAACGACCATAGCTGGCCACCAAAATTCGTTCGGTCGGTAAACGTCCAGAAGTTATAAACCAAATATCCGGCTCCACAAAAGTATCACCCCGCTTGAGGAGGAGCCAGTCCGCCGAGGCTGGACGCAATAAATTGTAGCCAGCTAAAATAGTTTTTTTTGGTCCCTGATTAGTGCCAAGAACCGGCTCCGGTGTCAAGCCGTCAAAACTGTCATCCCCGCTGGAATTAGACACGTAAATAATTCGGCTGGCGGGGGACGGTTCGAACCAAGTGTAGCCATAGTCGGTATCAGTTTGCCGCAAGTTTGGACCAAAACAATCTGGATCATCAAAACCGGCTAGTCCGTCCCCGTCGTAATCTTTATGGTCAAAACACTCAATCCCCCAATTGGTCAAGGGGGAACTAATCGTCGTAGTAGCGGTAGTTGTGGCTTCATCTATAGTTGGGGTAACTTCATAAATAGCATCTTGTAAGCCACGGTAAGTAAGAAGGCCACTAGTGGAGGTAGCTGTAAAATAAGCCCCCATATTAAAGCGGTAGGAGTTGGAAGTTGTGGCCGCAATAGAATTGACTGCAAATTCACCGGAAGCGGTAGTGCCGCCAGCCACCGAGACAGCAAAAGAATTAATCGTCAAATTACTATCCGCTGGCACCCACGGTCTTAAGGTAAATTCCGTCTCACCACAGCTTAAGTCATTATTATTCGTTAAAGAGTAAGTATAAGTAACCGTATCACCCGCGGCGCTGGTCTGAGTGAAAGGGGTGAGCGTCAGAAGTGGTGGCCGATAAACACAACCAGTCACCAGAGGCTTACCCTTAACCGTCAGCCGAGCGTTGGCGCTGGTCCAATCAACCGGCCGGCCAATATTGTAAGCCCGCTGATTGAAAATAATAGGAACTTCCAGTGACCAGTCTGGCACCATTAGATTAAAAGTCCGAGAAATTTTAGCTCCAGACTCCAAAGTCTCCGTGAAAGAAGCTGGACTGGCCTTAAGACCAAACAAAGGATTTAGCCACGGCTCGATTTTAAAAGTCGCGGGGTCACACCCATTATTATTTTTGTTGGTTAAAGTGAGAGTGTATTCAACTGTTCCACCAGGAGCCACTGTTTGAGAACCAGGAATAACTTGAACCTGTGGTTTAGCTAACTTACATTGACCAATAGAACTGACTTGGGCCAATAACTGATGAAAACTGTCGAAGACTACCAAGATCGAACTCGGACGACTTAAAGCCCAGCCCGAAGCTGAAAGCACTAATAAAGTTGCCACCACGGTAGCCAAAACTGTTGCCAGTGAAGCTTTTTGTACTTGAGAAAGTTTATTATTCATTAAAAATGAAGAGTCAGTCCAAACGACTCTTCTAATGATAAACTAAAGTCCCCTAACTACCAATCGACTTTATCCAGTCTAAAAGTTAGCCACCAAGCTAGCCCAGCTTTAGTCAAACCCATCTAAGTGAGTTAAAATTCTTAAATATGCAACCAGATTATCTGATCACTGGGCACTTTCGCCTCACTCCCGACCAAAAGAAAGCTCTCACTCGATTAAACTTGGTCACCTTGCGCGACCTATTATTTTATTTACCTTCTCGCTACGCTCATCAAGGCGAAATTAGGTCAATTGTGGATTTGCGAGCCGGTGAAAAAGCGGCCATTGTCGGTCGAGTAGAAAAAGCAGGGCCCAAGAAAGCTTACCGCCGCCAAATTCCGATGGCGGAAGCGGTTATAGAAGATGACACCGGAAAAGTAAAAGCGGTTTGGTTCCATCAAGCTTACTTGGCTAAAAAATTAGTCCCCGGTACCTTGGTTCAATTATCAGGCAGCGTCAATAGCCGCCACGGTGAACTTTATTTTTCTAATCCCGATATCAGCCCGGCGCCCACCTACAGCTTCAGTAAACAAACTATTTTTGCCAATCCCAATCAACCTGACAATCTAGTAGCCATCTATCCGGAAACACGCGGTCTATCCTCGGGTTGGTTTTATTACCATATCCAAAAACTGTTAAGTTTGGGGGTGCATAAACATTTAACCGATCCGTTACCAGATGCTTTATTAAAGCGTTACCATTTACCCGCTTTAGATACGGCTCTAGTCTGGATTCATGCCCCTCAAAAATTACCGGACACCCAAAGTGCCCGCAAGCGTTTTGCTTTTGAAGAAGTCCTATTGATTCAGCTCGATCGCCGTCAGCAAAGGGTGGTTTATAAAGCTGGTCGAGCCCCGGCCATTACTAGTTCTAAGGCCAACTTAAAAGAGCTTCTGGCGAGTTTCCCTTTTCCTCTAACCAGAGCGCAAGAGCGAGCCATCAAGCAAATTGCCGGGGACCTCGCCGAAACTGAACCAATGGCCAGACTCCTAGAGGGTGACGTGGGCTCTGGTAAAACAGCGGTAGCGGCGGCGGCAGCCCATTTAACAGTTAAGACCGGCCTAGAAGTGGCCTATATGGTGCCCACCGAAATTTTAGCACGCCAGCACTTTGAATCCTTTATTCAAAACTTTGCTCACTTAAACATTAATATTGGACTAATCACCGGCAGTGAGTGCCGAAAATTTCCCTCCAAAATCAACCGCCTAGAACACACCCATATTTCCCGAACCCAACTTTTAAAATGGGTCGCTAGCGGTGATATCCCCATCGTGATCGGCACCCACACCTTAATTCAAAAGGCTGTAATTTTTAAAAAATTAGGTCTGGCGATTATCGACGAACAACATCGTTTCGGTGTAATGCAAAGACAAAAAATTCTTAAAGAAAAAAGTACGGCCGCCGACACTGTCCCCCACCTACTCTCCATGACGGCCACCCCTATTCCCCGCACTTTGGCTTTAACTATTTTTGGAGACTTAGACTTGTCAGTCTTAGATGAATTACCCCCGGGCCGACAAACTATCAAGACCGCCATCGTCAGCCCCGATAAACGAGAGGAAGCTTATGATCAGATCCGGCAAGAGCTAGCCGCCGGTCGCCAAGCTTATGTTATCTGTCCACGGATTGACGAACCAGATCCAGACAAAGCCTCCGCTCTTCAAACCAAGTCCGCTGTAAGCGAAAGCCGGCGCCTGCAAACTTATGTTTTCCCCACCTATCGCGTCGGCTTGGTGCACAGCAAACTGGCCCCAATGGCTAAAGCCCAGGTGATGGCCGACTTTTCAAGTGGCCAAATTAATGTTTTAGTCGCCACCTCAGTGGTAGAAGTTGGTGTCAATGTCCCCAACGCCACTGCCATTGTTATTGAAGGCGCCCAGGCTTTCGGCCTGGCTCAACTGCATCAACTGCGGGGGCGGGTTTTCCGCTCTCATCACCAAGCCTACTGCTACTTGTTTAGTGACACGACTAATACCACTTCCCTCCGACGACTCAAAGCTTTAACCGAAGCTAAAACCGGTTTTGAATTAGCCGAGATGGACTTGTCGTTGCGCGGAGGAGGTAGTTTAACCGGCGTCAAACAGTGGGGGATTTCCGATATCGGTATGGAAGCCATTAAAAATATTAAAATGGTGGAAGCGGCCCGCCTGGAAGCCCAAAACTTGTTGGACCAGGATCCCAACCTTAAAACTCATCCGCTGTTGAAAGAGCGACTAGCCAATCGTCCCGCTATCCACTTTGAGTAAACCGGAGTAATGAGTGACCCTAACGGGGCCACCAAGCAAACAAGCTAGCCGCCAAATTAGCCCAGCCAGAAAAGAGCGGGGACGGTAACACTTCAAACAATTCGCTACGCTCTCGAGTTGAATAATTATTAGACTGACGCAACAAAAAATACGACGGCCCGGTTAAAATACCGGTCGGGAGAACAATGGTGGCTTGGCCGTCGTTAGTCAGATTAGATCCGACGATCCAGCAACCTTTGGTGTTATTATGGCAAACCAGCAAATCTAAGGGCTGGGTTAAACCTGGCGCCTGCCAGATGACGTCGCGAACGGTCCCCATGGCCCAAGTGGAATTAATTTCGGCATCAGCTAGTCCAACCGACACAATAAAGCCAGGGGCCTCGGCGCTAGGTTCAGCTGGCAAATTAACTTCCGCGACTGGTAGAATAACTAAAGGTATCTCATTACTTCGACCACCATCTGTCCCTACAAACTTTAAATGGTAGGTTCCGGCCGGTAAAGCCTGTACTCGATATTTCACTTCTTCACCGAGAGCGCCAGTGTACAGTAAATTAGCGAGAGGTACGCGCTGGTCCCCCACCAAGAGGTCGGCCTGGTTTAGATTTTGGCCAGAAATAGTGACCCAGATTCCCGGTTCACTCGAGGTAGCACTCAGTTCGCTAATGATAATCGAGGTTGTGGCAGTGGAACTGATAGCTGTTTGGGCTCCCACCTGATCCACAAAAACCAAAAGAAGTATTAAAATGGCTAACCCGAAATAAAATCTTGTAGTCATTAGCCCATCATAGAGCTTTTAACCGGAAATTTCAAATTAAAACTGCCGCTAGCTTTGAGGCTAGCGGCGATGAACGTCGACTATTTTTCATAAGTCCAACCCATTCTCTTGGCCTTCTGGTGGCATAAATGATCGTCCCAGTGCGGAAACTTAATGTGCTGACCGCAATCCGGACATAAAGTGCAGCAGGCGTATGGCCGATCGTCTCTTAGTCTAACAGAGCAATTTTCGGTTTCCTGACATATTGATTCATACCACTTGCTCCGACACATATCACCCTCCTTTGTGATAGTTGTCTAGACTTTGCAATCCAATTTTATTATACCTCTACCGTCAAAAAAAAGAATATTTTTTCTGGTGCGCATAATCACACCTATGACAACACAAAGATGCGCGGCACTCTTACCTCACTTTGTTCGGGTGCGCGTAGGTAAAGACTCTCCCCCAACGGGGGCGGGTACTTTTCGACCGATTATCTTTATCAGATACTCGGTAACGAAAAGTCTTTCGAGTCCTGACGCAAGCCAAGCAGTTGGCTTGCTACACTCTCACCCTCACTTTGTTCAGGTGCGCGTGCCAGGACTCGGTCACAACTCTTCTGCTTCGATAAATCTCCGCTACGAAGGTCGCTACCCCGCCTCGCCGACAAGCATTTTTCGTTACCTCAAAATCTTGTATACCGGCTCCGGCTTTCGAGTCCCTCACGCTGCTACAAAATCAAAAGTCCTGAAGCTTTCACTTCAGGACTTAAGATTTTGTGCGCGTGCCAGGACTCGAACCTGGGACCACGGAGGTATAAGCTCCGCGCTCTACCAACTGAGCTACACGCGCCACAAAACTAGCATAACCTCATTATATTAAAAATCAAATTCGCCAGCGACTTATCTAAACCTTAACACAGTCACTCTCGGTGATCTCCCCCACCTTGATTCTTTTAATATGGAGAGCTAAAGCCGGCAATTCTAGTTGTCGCCCCAACTCCCGGGCCAGAAGTCGAACATAAGTACCGCTTGAGCACTCGATAGTAAGTGGAATGACCGGAAAGTTACAGCTGGACCATCGTTTCAATTCCCTCTGCCAACCGGCCAGAATTTCCGCTTGCCGAAAGTCCCCCATCACCAGGAAAATTTTTTCCTCAATCAGTTTAAGTAAAGCTTCGGCCAATATCATCTGTCTCTCACCTACAGCGACCGACTTTATTTCAACCGAGCGGGTAAAAACTTTCCCATCCAAACCCGGCGCCGAGTAGCGAGGGGCGGTTTGCCGTCGCTTGCCGACTAAGGACCGAGTGGCCATGGCTACTCGCTCGAGGCTTACTATTTCAGGCTTCACCACCTTAGTCGAGAGTCCCAAGACGTCGCCGCTGTCAGTCGCCGCCCCCAGTAAAATCTCAACTTCATAAGTTTTAGGTAAGACTAAAAACTGCTCTTTGTCTTTAATATCACCGGCCGACAAAATAATCATCACCCCCAGAGCCAAGGGATCCAACCGACCGGCGTAAGTCAGTTTAACTCCGCCTAAATCTGGCCTTATTTGTTGGAGTCTTTTAACAGCCTCGAGCGGTGTGAGGCCGACCGGTTTCCAAATTTTAAAAACCGCCATAGCAATATTTATGACTTAAACTTAGAGTGTCGCTTTAGCTATTTCCGAGACTAACTTGGGTTCGACTTTAGGTTCAATCCCGTGAGCCTTGAGCAAAGTTTCAAAGTCGGCCCGCTCGAGAGTTTCCACTCGCACTAATTCTTTGGACAAGTGATGAAGAGCATCTAGATTGCCCGTCACCACTTCGGTCGCCCGATTCAAAGCGTGCTTCATTAAAGCCGAAACTTCACCGTCAATGACTGCCCAAGTACTTTCGGAAGCGCTCTTTTCCGACAAAGGCACATCGCCTAAGTGAGAAACCGTACTAGCCCCAAAGTCGATCGGACCCACTTTTTCGCTCATCCCATAACGGGTCACCATCGCTCGAGCGAGGGAAGTAGCTACCTGAATATCATTGGAAGCACCCGTGGTAATATCTCCGAAAATTAGTTGTTCCACCGCGTAGCCACCCAAAGACACCGCTAGGTCATCTAAGAATTCATTTTTAGAGTTAAGCTTTCGGTCCTCGAGTGGCAGTTTCAAAGTATAACCAGCGGCGTGCCCCCGCGAAATAATCGAGACTTTATGCACCGGGTCGGCATAAGATAAAACCGAAGCCACTAAAGCGTGCCCCATCTCGTGGTAAGCCGTGATTTCTTTTTCTTTTTCCGACAAAATATGGCTCTTGCGCTCTGGACCCAGCATCACTTTTTCCACACTACGAATCAAGTCGAACTGCCCCACCTCGGTTCGATTTTCTCTAGCCGCCAGGATGGCCGCCTCATTCATTAAGTTCGCCAAGTCCGCCCCAGAAAAACCCGGCGTCCGCTGAGCAATCACCCTAATGTTTACATCCTCAGCCAAAGGTTTTTTATTAGCATGTAATTTTAAAATTTCTTCCCGATCATTAATATCTGGGGCCTCTAAGATGACCCGTCGATCAAACCGCCCAGGGCGCAACAAGGCCCGGTCCAAAACATCGGGCCGGTTGGTGGCCGCCATTACAATCAGCTTTTCATTCGGTTCAAAACCGTCCATTTCCACTAAAATTTGGTTTAAGGTTTGCTCTCGTTCATCATTGCCACCCCCCATACCAGAACCGCGGTGCCGGCCAATAGCGTCTATCTCATCAATAAAAATAATCGCCGGCGCCGTACGCTTGGCCATTTTAAACAAATCGCGCACACGGGATGCCCCTACGCCAACAAACATTTCCACAAACTCCGAACCCGATAAATAGAAAAATGGCACGTGAGCCTCACCGGCCACCGCTCGCGCGAGCAAAGTTTTACCGGTGCCCGGGGCCCCCATCATTAGCACCCCCTTAGGAATACGGGCGCCAATATCCAAGAATTTTTTCGGATTTTTCAAAAAATCAACGATTTCCATCAGTTCATCTTTAGCTTCCTTAGCGCCGGCCACATCTTTAAACAGGACTTTTTGACTTTTATCATTCGGGTCAATAATCCGGGCCCGCGATTGCCCAAAAGAGAAAGCTTGCATCGATGCCCCCTTCATTTGGCGTGATACGAGCCAGAAAAACACCACTAAAAAGATGAGCGGGATCAGAAAGGGTAAAATATTTAAAACCCAGTACCCCAGCCCGCCCGCCTTGGTCACATCCAGTTGGAGCGCCGTCAGCTGTTCGCCGCTCACGCCATAGTTAATAAGAGTTTCCGATAGTGAAGACTCGGTTTCTTTTTTCGACAGTTTCTCCGTGCCATCCACTAAAGTTACCGACAGCTCATCGCCTGCCACCGCAATTTTCTCCACCTTCGCCGCTAGCACCAGGGCCGCCAGTTCCGATAAGCTAATTTCTTCGGTTTGACTACGGTTTTCGGTTAGGGCCGAGTAAAACATCACCAGTCCTAACAGTAAAAGCAAAGCCAAAAAAATCTGGCTCCCAAACTGGTTCCACACCTTTTTTGACGAATTTTTAGGTCGATTTTTCTTCGATTTGTTTTTAGCCATATGAGAATTATCTAGTTTACAACCCTCCTTCACTACCTTTTCCGTCAACTTCCTTACAGGGTGCATTATAAACAAAAATGACCAAAAAGAAAGATTTGGCTGGATAATTTCGTTTATAGATTAGGTTAAGCCATACCAACAGTCGACTTTTAATGTTTTAACACCTATCCACTAATTATGAATGCTAATTCACGTTTGATAATCGTTTATTTGATCAATTTGATTTTTGGTCTGATTATTGCCCTTCTGGGCGGTCGGCTAATCCTTAAGTTACTCGGGGCTAACTTAGTCACCCCTTTTACCGCTTGGCTTTACAGCACTACCGAGCCCCTCCTTACCCCCTTTGCCAACATTTTTCCGGCCCTTAGCCCCGAAACCGGTTCTAGTCTAGAAGTGTCTACCTTATTTGCCCTCTTAATTTACGCCCTGATTGGCTGGTTCTGCCTCACCACAGTCAACAAAATCTACCTGGCTTCACCTAATCGCTTCGATCATCGGCCATAAAGAAACTAAGTAAAACCCCGCCAGTGGCGGGTTTTTACTTAAGCTATAAATGAAGCTTGAGTGAGACTCTACTGGGCCGGAACTACCGGCGTCTCAGCTCCACCGTCAGCTGGGGAGGTTGGCAAATTAACATCAATTTCCACCTCTCCAATATTCCCTTCCTCGGCTGGAACTTCCACATTAGTGTCTCGAGAAATACCAAACATAAACAGGATAATAACGATCAAAACGGCAATAATTACTCCAATTACTACCCCAAAACCACTATCATCATTGCGCGGAGCGGATGACTCCGGCATGTTTATCGTAGTGTTATCCATAATACTTATTTTAATTATCAGACTACTAATATCGGCCTCTACTATTAATTCTACCCTGCGCCTCCCAGCTGTCAAAGCCCAGCTTGGTAAGGTCTTCAGCCTAGAAGGCTGGTCTTGCGGCTAATATCTTAAAATGTTATAATTAGCGATTACCCGCGACCGTCTGAGGGCTTCCTTAGATTCCACTCGGCCGTATGTAAGAAAAGCACCTCCAGTCCGTCTTTTAAGTATAGCTCTGATCGGTCGTCAAATTGTTTTAATATATCTATGACCGAAAATCAATTTACCGCTATGTACGAATCTTATGCGGATGCCATCTTCCGATACTGCTATTTTAGAGTATCGGATAAGGAGCAGGCCAAAGACTTGGTCCAAGAAACTTTTACTCGCGTCTGGAAATGCGTCACCAACGGCCAATTGATTGAAAACGAAAAGACATTTTTGTTTACGATTGCCCATAATCTTTTAATTGATACCTATCGTAAAAAGAAATCCTTTTCTTTAGACCGGTTACTTGACGACGGCTTTTCCCCTTCAGATCGGGGTCACGCCGCTATTGAGGCGGGAGCGGAAATCGAGCAAGTGTATAAATATTTAGAACAGCTCGATGAGAAATACAAACAGGTGCTCCTGATGAAATTTGTTGAGGATTTAGGACCTAAGGATATTGCCAGTATTATCGGTGAGACTGAGAATAATGTGTCTGTCAGGATAAATCGTGGCATGACCCAACTGCGAGAGTTGCTCAAAAACGGCCAAGCCACCACTTAAACCAAGCTTATCTGAGGTATAGTTATTAACAGCTTATTAATATATTTCTTTTAAAGTTTTTAAGTCTATTAAAACCCATAAAGATAACCACAACAAAAATGAACGACGCCGAGATTCAAAAACACCTTGCCTCCCTTAAAAAGATCCAGCTAGAACCAAACATTAAAGCTAGGATCCTAGAGGCTATTTTAGAAAAAAATTATACCCGAGCCGGTTTTAATTCTTCCGATCAAAAAAATAGTGGTGGCTATATGGACTTGCGCCTAATTCTAGGCCGCTTCCTGCCACCCAAACCAGTTTTAGCTGGCCTCGCGGTTTTTTTATTTGCCCTATCCGGGGTTTCTTACGCGGCTGAAGGCACTGTGCCCGGAGATTTTTTATACCCCATTAAGACTGATGTTAATGAAAATATCATCAGTGCCATAACTCCGGCCGGCGAAAAATCTAATACATGGCACCTAACTCAAGCTAAACGGCGATTAGCCGAAGCGGTAATACTGGCCCAAAATAACCAGCTGACTCCCGAGTTCGAAAACACCCTGGTTGAGCTTTTTAGTGACCACGTGGCTTTTCTTTATCAGGTCGAGTCGGCGTCCGCCGCTAGTGTCACCACTAATGAGAAGGAGGGTGTTACCGCTCTAGCCGAAGAAACCCGAGCGATGGCAACTACCCTTGAAGTGACCAAGAAGTCCGACACCGCCTTAAGGTCGAAAGAGTCTTTTACCCCACCACCGGCCAGTAATCGTAAACTGATTACAAACCAACCAGCTAAAGCTGACGTACCAGCCGACTTTATCGCAGACTTAGAAAACTACAAACAGATGCTAGAAACCGCCCAAAGCGATAAAGCTCCACTTAAAATGATTGATCTAGTGAACGGACAGTTAAATGTCCTTAAGCCTAACCAAACTCCACAATCAGAACATCAAGATGGAGCACCCTTTCGACCAACTTCTTTGTTTGAACCAGCGGAGTCTGAAGAAGGAGCCAATCTCACCACTAATTCTACAAATCCTTCTTCTAAAGGTCCCTCCGAAACTATAGTTACCAAAGATAACTCAAAAGAAAATCTGACCTCCGATAATGACCCTCTAAAACCTGTCACCAAGGGACCACCGCAGATTTTACCGGCCGCTACCTCTCTTCTTGAAAATCCCTCACTCCTACCGCTACTTAAATTTTAATATTTAAAAAGACAACCCCCTGAAGCTAAGCCTCAGGGGGTTAAAGTCAACAATACTTAAGAGCTAGATCAGGCCAGGGCTCGCGCCATGACCCTCCTTTCAAGAACGAGAGCCGAACGGCAGTCTAACTCAACGACTGCCAACGCTCTACGACTGGCGCCGGGCGCCGTCACCTCTACTTTCTCGGAGTAGTCAGCCGACAACAGAGCCGAGGCCCCAAACGAATAGATAAAGTCGCTACCGCTACTGGTCGAAATTTCCACCGACAAGTGCTCGGCTGATCCGTGCTGAAAAATCGCCAGTACAAGCAATGAATCTGAAGGGAAAATCCGCGTCTCCCCTTCCTCAATAGAGGAATATGCCCATGCTCCCAGCGGGGCAACTTTGGCTACCACCACCGGTACAGCTTGAGTGCCAGCGAGGGCCGGAGGGCCAATCGCTAACACCAAGGCGAAGGCTAGTAAGGCTACTAACCCCACCACGAGGAGAACTTTCATAGGCAATTCCTCCTAAGTAAGACAAGGACCCAAGCCGGCGGCCCCTGCAACCCGATCAAATAGTGATCAAGTTACCGCCGGTACTATTTAAACTATACCAAGCTCATCCTGAAGGTGCAATCATTTATCCACTGTTTATCAAAAAAAAATAGGTGCGTCAGGATGGGGCCTGACGCACCGTTTGGGGCAAGTCTAAGGAGCCACAGCCCAACCAAACAACTTCCTTAAACTTGCAGTCTATAACATAAATGATTTTAAATTTTTTGTCAACTCTGTGAAATAGGAAATCTGAAATCCTCATTGAGACCAAATATCACTTCAGAATAATTATATTTAAATAAAGACCTTGGGGTAAATTATTTCACGGGGTCAACCCTGTGAAATATAGACTCTTAAATTACCACTGAAAACTTATACCACCTCAGGATGATGACAAAAAGTAAAAAATTGGGGTAAATTATTTCACGGGGTCAACTCTGCCTAAACCAGCGCCCTGGCTGCCAAGGGGTACCCAAGGCCGGTAGAACAAAACGATCTAGCCCCAGCTGCCCCACTACTTTCCACGCCAAAACCAGCCCCACACTTAAGACAAGCAGGATCGGGTTAGTACTAAGCGAGCCAGCCAACATAAAGTTGAAATTCATCATTAAACCAAAGAAAGCCGCTACCCCCGTAAATAGCCCCAATAAGAGTCCGAGGCCAACCAAAAACTCCCCCGTCGCTACTACCACCGACCAAGTCTCGACATTATCTAATACCACAGTCTGCAAAAAATTGGCATACCACAGTGGTACATCCGGATGCTCACCGGTTGCCTTTCCCACCGCCTTGGTAATAAAACCAGTGAGTGAGTGACCCATGTCATTGCCCACCCAAGCCGGATTGTTTAGTTTGCTCCAGCCAGCGGTAAACCAGGCCCAGCCCACATAGAGACGGATCGGGAGCCATAAGAAAGCCGCCCTGGTATCCGAGAGCAGAAATTTCGCCACTGGTGATTCTTGGAATAAGACTTGGGACATATAATTAATTATAGCAGAGTTGGTTTTTTTGTCGCCTTAACAAAAAAGCCTATCCCGAAAGATAGACTTATAGCTCCAACAGTACGATTGGTCGCTCGTTTAACCGGTGATCAACTGTGCCACCTTCGCTCGGGCTTGAAGCATATTTGCTCCACGTAGCAAGGCATCTGGTGTCCCCAGGTCAATATAGGAACCGACCGGCAAAGTGGTATGAGTCATTTCGCCGCGATCGATAAAGCCCTGAGACAGCATAGCGACGTGAACCTCGCCTTTTGTTTCAGCATCCAGCCCGCGCGCCAGGTCAAAAACAGAGGGAGGAAAAAGCCAAGTAGCCGTCGTGATTAACTCACCAAAACGATAACTAACCTTTTCCCGAAGCTTCGTCACCTTATCACCGTCGACCATAACTTGACCGTACTTCGACAGATCATCGTCCAGATTCTCAGATGGCATGGTCCACAGATGCGGTGCCGTTAGGTGGCGAAAATCAAGTGGGTGAAGATAGAGACTATCCCCTAACATAATGATGAAGTCTTCTCCCCCCACCCACTTCTCGGCCAAGTACAACTGCCGACCAGGTCCATCGACTTCCCGCAGATAGCGGTAATAGATGTCACAATTAAGCCGAGTGCCATCTTCGAGTACCTCCATCACAGTCTGCGGATAAAACCAGTTCAGCAAAACCAACACCTCAGTGACTCCGCCAGCTACCAACGTCCGAATCACATGCTCGATCATCGGCCGATCATAAACCGGCAAAACGTGCTTATTAACTTGGCCTTTAGCGGAAATCAGACGCGACCCCTTCCCGCCCGCCATCACCACTGCTTTCACTGTTACCGTCCTTTCCGACCCAGCGTTTTAGCTAAGGCCTTTAAAAGTTGAGTCTTGGCTTTCTTAATCGGCACCGGAAATATTATGATCTTAGGATTATCCTCCTGTATTGTAAAAAAATGACCCAACTTGTCAAACCCGCGCAATGGGTCACTGGCCTGTGATGACACCACGTGCCAATGAAGATGTTTTATTGATGATTCCGAGTTTAACCCCGTCTGAAGAAAAACTTCCACGCCATCGGTATTGTAAGTTTCATTTAAAGTCTTAGCGGCAAGAGCGACTAGCTCTTCCCGATCTTTTATCTCTTGAGTGGTCTCTGACCCGATTTTAGTCACATGGCGCTTGGGCACTACCATAGTGTGACCTTCAAACTTAGGGAACATATTTACCACCCACCGATAGGTTTTGTTTTCAATAATAGTGCCGTCGGAATATTTAACAGACTGCTTCTCCATCATCTCTGTATTACAAAAAGGACAACCTGAATCAGACGGTTTCTTGGAATATTTATTACGAAAAGGTGAGTAATAGTAAGCCATAAGTGTTCCAACTTAAGTTAGAATATTGATCATAATAAACAGAAATTAAACTTACTCAACTCCCCGAAATACCTGGAATATTGAAAATACCCACCGCCAGCTCCGCCCACACCATAATGAAGAGTAGGCCGAGACCAATAGCGAGAGCCCAGCGATATTTATATTTTTTCACCTTTTTAAACAAAAGCTCATACCCTAACCCCACAGCCAATAGCAGTACCCCACCAATTACAAAATCAGCCAAGTTCCAGTTCACTTCCTCACTAAACTGCATCGCCGCTAAAGGGATAATCAGAACTAGAGCGGTAAACAAAGCTGGCCGGATAATATTTTTACTGAGCATCATAATAATCTGATTATACGTTTTTTCCTCTTGTAATTCTAGGCAAGGTTAAACCGAGTTTTTACTAAAAATTAAGGTTCGAAGTTTAATTAAAATATAAAAACCCGCCGAAACTAAAGTTTCAGCGGGGTACAACCAGGCGAAATCAATCAACTCTCTCCACAGCCAGAATTCGCTGAGCCGCCTCGTCAATTTTCCTGGCCAAGTGCCTGTAATACAGCTCGATCTCTTCAAGCTCGGTTATAAAACAAGGCAAATAGATGAATTCCGTACCAAGCCCCCGGAGCATCGCGTTTACCCCCACTTCGTGCTCCAGACTAGTACGAAAATCAGTGCGATATATTATTGCTCGACCGGTTTTGGCCATCGCATAGGCATACTCCACAGCGGTTCCACTGTCGACATCGGGACCGTCCACACAACCCACCAAAATACTGTTCGGATTTTCGGCGGCCCGACGACAATCTCTAGAAATTGCTCCGGTGTCAAACAGGCAAGTCTGGGGATTCTGAAACCGCAGCGCTTCGCGCTGCGGTAAAACGATTGCATGCCCCAAAACTCCAAGTGCCACCTCCAGATATAAATTGTGAATCCGCTCACCGGCGTTAAAAAGACCCCCAGCTAAGTACAAGATCGCTGATTTCCTCATAAACTACTCCTCTCTCTAAAAATCGGGACACCTGGATGACTCTAAAATAATTCCTAACACAGTGGACACAATCTCTCAAGGATGAATATCTGGGTTTGATATTTATCGGAAAGTTAGGAAATGGTGGTAAAAATTTGAGCATAACAAAAACCTGAGAACTAGTTCTCAGGTTTTTGTTATTGATGTGGCGCCAAAGTGAGTACACTTCGGCATCCTACAAAAATATAGTCGTCGCGCTTCTTATTTTTGTGGACTTAATCACGAAAAGTTGGAACCACCTATTTCCCTGGGTATTTGAGGCGAGAGCGGCGATTGTGGGGGCTGGTAGTGGAGAGGAAAGCTTTGTTTTTACGTAATTGAATAGTGGTAGGAGGTCACAGGGTGGGAGTTGAATCAGAGTAAAAGAAAACGCGATTGGAAATACAAAATAAGCCCCGGCGTCTGATGACGTCGGGGCTTGTAGATCAAGTGAGAGAGAGGGGTTAGAGACTTACGAAACGTCCTAACCCCGCAATTCGCGTCGCCAGAACGATACCCCCCAAAGCGTTCCCCAGCGACTTGGACGCCTCATCTTCCACGCTTTCCTTCATGATGACGATCTTCCAGCCCTGGCGAAGCCCCAGTCCGTTGCCCTTGTTGGCACGAACTCGATCTTCGATCGTGAGACTTGTCGAGATGCTTCCCCAGAACAAGTCGTGAAGAAGCTGGTGTCGCGCTTCTTCGGTCTGCATCTCGGCTTGTGCTCGACAAGAAACGCAATGACGGGCGTGCCGAAGACTTGCGTCTTCGTTGGGATCGTCGTCCTGGTGGTCAAGGTCGTCTTGAATCACGGTCGTAAGCATCCGCTCATGGATGCCTTTGAGCCGTTCGGCCATCTCGTCGCCATGTTTCGCAAGAAAGCCATAGAGTTTCTGGACATCGGGGTCAGTGACTTCGCCGATAACGATTTCACCTTCTCCAATCGGCGCATCGACGATTTCATCCCAATTGACTTGTTCACTTTGGAAGTTCTGGACTCCCTCACTGGCCCAACGCAATAGATTCTCCACTGTAATTCCCCTTTCTGCTTCATTTACAGACGACACTAACGCGGACCACCATGATCCATTCTGACTAAGAACCTAGCACAATATACAACTTTAGTCAATAGCTTTGTTTTTTGGGGTCACCAGTTAGGAACTAAAAAGTGGCTCCAGCATCGCTACAAGAGCCACAACTTCACAAGGCGAGATTCGGGACCTCAGTCATCCCCAGTATATACTCCGAAGACTTGAAGTAATACTAAGATGATCCCTACGACTGCGATTCTGGTCTCGTCTTTGCTTTTTGGTGGGAACAGTCTCACCTCTCATCAATCGACGGAGACGGGTTCTTCTCCTGATTCCGCACTTTCTTGCCACTAGCTTCACCCCCCTTCTCGGTTGTAGTTCTTATATATCTCTACCATAATAACGCAGATTTGTTAACTGGTTCGCTTGAATCCGATAAAAATAACTTGGTTTATGGGTAGTAAAATAGTTTAAGGGGGGTCACAGGGTGGGTGGGAGTTGAATCAATATTAAAAACAGAAAGCCCCACTCGAAAGCGAAGCTTTCGAGTGGGGCGGGGACAACCAAGACGACTAATCAACGAGAAGAGCGTTGTAGTGCATTTCGCCCGTCGACGAATGCAACACCGTCAAAAATTGCGGGCGTGCGATTTCAACCGGTTCCTTCCCCATCAATCCTTGGCTGAGGGGAATGACTTTGAGGCCATCGTGACTTTTCACGAGATAGCCCACCGTGGCGCCGAGGCCATCGAAGGGATAAGTGGCCAATCCGACCACCTCAACTACCTCCTCGTAGACCAGAGTGGATTCCTGTTCAGACATCCGACTGAGACTGTTCCTGATGGAACCCAAATGAAAACCAATCGCCATCAATGTCACCGCCACCAAAAACATAAAAATATTCATCGTCTTCATGGTCGCATTCCTTTCGTGGTTGGAAAAACAAACTTTTCAAACTCCTTTTATATAATATCATAATATTCAAATAAGTCAATAGTCCCTAAAACGAACTTCCACAATAGGAAAAAATCTTGTTTTACAAGGGCATTTTGTTTGTAGAGACAATGGTAATCTCTCTACCCCAATCCCGCCCTGTGCACAGGGCGGGGTCTTTCGATTCCCCCACGGCCGGGGAATCTTTCATTACATGAACGGTACAGGCTTCACATCTCGTTTCGCCAAGCACCAATGCCTTCTCTGGTGCTCGGCTCACTGCGATATGTTCAGCCTTTTCGATTCCCCCACGCAAAGCGCGCAGGCGCTTTGCTCATCTCCACAAACAAAAATCGCTCACATATAAATGTGAGCGATTTTTGTAATTGTGGAGATGGGGGGAATCGAACCCCCGTGCAGAGATATGGTTTAAGCGAGTCTACATCCGTAGCTGGTTTTAAGTTCTCGACGCTTTAGGTATAAAACGAGCAAAATCCCAAAGCGTTAAAGTTTCTAAGTTTCGGCGTCTGGGCGAAACAAGTCCAGTTGCCTATCCCAACGGTTATTATGCCGGGAGCGAGCCAGTTAGGAAAAAGCTCGTCCGACACCAGCTTATTACGCTAAAGCGAAAGCTGGAGAGTACGGTGAAACCACCGCACCAGTGCTGTTTTTTGCACTTAAGTTTTGCCGGTGTGATTTACGAGGCGACCAGCACCCTCGGGACGCACGAATAAACTAACATATCAATGGCAAGGCCGATCATCCCCCTAAAACATGTTTAGAAAGAAATATGTTCGATAGTAAATATGCTTTAGCCGAATGACCGGGCTTTCTAACTATTTTTCAATGTACGGTCAATGTCTCTTTTGACATCGCGTTTTTTGATGGTTTCGCGCTTATCAAACTTCTTTTTACCGCGCCCAATGGCAATATCTACCTTCACCAGCCTTCCTTTATTATACACTGAAATAGGCAGTATTGTCAAACCCTTGGTCTGGGAGGCCGTTTCCAGCTCTTCGAGTTCCCGTTTCTGGAGTAAGAGCTTGCGAGGACGGCTCGGCTCGTAGCCCTCAGGAGCATTACCCCCTTGAAAAGGCGGGATAGTGGCCCCCACCAAAAAAGCCTCCCTCCCTCGGAGGATCACGTAAGCCCCCTCTAGAGAGCCTTGGCCACCTTTGACCGACTTCACTTCCGTCCCCAAGAGCTTCACCCCAGCCGTATACCGCTCTAGGAGCTCATAGTTAAAGCCGGCCTTTTTATTTCTCACACTGCCAGTCATAGAGCTATTCTAACAGACTTATTGACTTTTAGGCTATTTTTGTTTACTATTACCCGCATATCCACTCGGGCGCTTAAACTTTAAGAGCGGTCATCAGTGGGTTAATATAAAGTCAATTTTGAGTAAATTCACCCGCCTAAATCATCAAATTACTGCCAAAGAACTCCGAATTATCGACGAGGAGGGCACCAATTTGGGCGTCATGAGTAAGGAAGAGGCTTTAAAGAAGGCTGAGGAGCTGGGCTTAGATTTAATTGAAATCACCCCGCAAGCCAACCCACCGATTGCCAAGATCATTGACTACGGCAAGTGGCAGTATATGGAAAAGCGTAAAGCTAAGGCCGCTAAGGCCGGCAGCAAATCGACGGAAACCAAATCACTGCAGGTAAAAATTGGCACCGGGGATCACGATCTAGAGCTTAAAGCCCGCCGGGCGGGCACCTGGCTTACCGAAGGTCACCGCGTCAAAATCGAGCTCTTTGTCTCAGGCCGAGCTAAATACTTTGACCAAAACTTTTTAAATGATCGCTTGGAGCGACTACTGCGCTTGATCCCGGTCGACTATCGCATTGCCGAACCGGCCAAACGAGGCCCCAAAGGCCCTTATCTCATTGTCGAAAGAGACAAAAGTGTGAAAAGTAAAGAGGGAGAAGAAATTCCAGGTAAACCTACCAGTTCGGCTCCAACAGTTTAAACATTCAATTTATATAATATGAAAACTAACAAATCATTCACCAAGCGACTAAAGGTGACACGTAATAAAAAAGTGCTTGGTCGCAAACCGGGCAAGAACCATTTTAACGCCAAAGAAAGTCGTTCCACCCAGCTGGCCGGCAAAGGGATGAAAACCTTCGCCATTAGTGCCAAAACTGCCAGTCGAATGCTTAGCGGTCAAAAAACCAGAAGTAATTAACCCCAATAATCATGCCTAGAGTTAAAGGAGGAAAAACTACATTAAAGAGACGCCGCAACATCCTAGCCCGAGTCAAAGGCTTTCGATTCGGCCGCAGTACTAAAAAGCGCGAAGCTAAAACAGCCTTTCTGCACGCTGGCACTCACGCTTTTGCGCATAGGCGCGATAAGAAAAACGACTTTCGTCGCTTGTGGAATATTAAAATCGGCGCCGCTGTTCGCGCCTTAGGCCTATCTTACAGTCAACTCATCGGCCTCTTGAAAAAGAAGAACGTCGAGCTTGATCGCAAGATCCTCGCCGACCTCGCGGAAAACAATCCAGACACTTTTAAGCAAGTCGTGGAATACGTAAAATAAGTATATTGTATACAGTATAGAGTATCGTGTATAAAATCCCCTTTGGTGCTTCCGCACCAAAGGGGATTTTCCATATTCTATACAACATACTTATATACTTCATACACCCTTTCCCCCTCTCCTACAACTCCAACACAATTTTCTCGCCACCTGTTGGGGCCACTGCCTGAAGCCCCAACTCACCTCGCAAACGCTGGACTAAAAACAACGATGACTTCGGTTCACCCATCGCCACCATCACTTTTTTAAGGGTTCGCTCGCTATCAGCCACAAACTCCACTAGATCATCCGATCCCTTGTGGGCGGAAAAACCGGTAATAGTCACTACTGTGGCTCGCACCGGCACCCAAGTACCCATAATTTTTACTTTCTTGGCCCCATCCTGCAAAATACGGCCCAAACTACCCACCGCCTGGTAACCAGCGAGCAGTAAGGTGCTATTAGGATCGGGTAAATACTCTTTTTCGTGATGTAAAATACGCCCCCCGTTGGACATACCCGAGCCAGCGATCACAATCTTGCGCGGACTCTGATACTTAATAGCTTTGGATAACTCTGTACTTTCAGTGAAATGAAGCTGGGGAAAATGAAATACTCCGTCCCCTAGTCGGTGAACCTCCCGCACATTACTATTAAAATAATAGTAGTACTTTTTATAGATCCGCGTCACTTTAATGGCCAGTGGCGAGTCGACAAACACCGGCACCAAGGATATTTCAGATCTTTCCATCATATTTTCAATTTCAAACAACAGTTGTTGAGTTCGCTCCACCGAAAAAGCTGGGATCATCAGCGTCCCCCCTTTATTCATCGTATCTTTAATCACGCCTCGTAATAGGTGTAACCGCTCTTCATTTTGCTCGTGATTGCGGTCGCCATAAACACTTTCCATCAGCAAGTAATCAATATCCGTAATTTTTTCCGTCGGCGGTAGAAGCGGCGCCGGTGAATTACCCAGGTCCCCGGAAAACAAAATTTTCCGCCCGGCCACTGTAAATTCTATCATCGCTGACCCTAAAACGTGCCCGGCATCCCGAAACACCGCTTGCACCCCACCCACTGTAACCGGCTCGTGATAGGGTGCGGTTTCCCACATGCCCATCGCGGTCGCCACATCAGATTCATCATATAGCGGGGGTCGATCGGAGCCCCGCAACTCTTTTTCCATCACCCCCAAGCTATCCAGCATAATCAGTTCGGCAATTTCCTTAGTGGGTGGTGTAGAGTAAATCTTACCCTTAAAACCATCCTGGATCAGCTTACCAATTCGACCCACGTGGTCGAGGTGACCGTGAGTAATGAATACAGCATCAATGCTCCCCGGATCGTAAGCAAAAGGCTCAAAGTTTAACTTTTCATAAATAGCCCCACCCTGAATCAACCCGCAATCAATCAAAATCCGCTCTGAACTTCCGTTTGATTCTGTTTCTAGTAAAAAATTGGCTCCGGTCACCGAGCCAGCCCCGCCATAAAAAGTAATCGTTGCTTTAGGTTTCATAGAAAGTCTAATTAATTATCCAACCGATTAAGCCTCGGGCTCTGATGGTAAAATATTAATCCAGCCAGTACCGCCCCTAATAAATCCCAGACTAAGTCACCAATCGTATCCCAAAAACCAATCTGCAGGACAACTAGTTGCTTAATAGAAATACGAGTCGCCCAAGACTGATCAATTTGAAACTCTAATAATTCCCAAATAATACCCGTCACAGCTACTGCTATAATAGTGACAGACAAGATATATTTTAAATCTCTCAAATTGTCTCCCTTTAACCTATTGACCAGGACGTAGACCGACAAACTAATCAAACCTATCGATAATCCAGCTAAGAGATGAAGCAAAACATCAAACCACCAGAAATGCCAGAACCAAAAAAAGTGATACGCCGCTAGCCCTAGCCCCACCGTAACGGCCGTGACTAACCCTGTGGTGATGTAAAGTTTCAATAATCGTGACATTTATCTAAAATTGTACCTTAAATAGCCTAGCCTGCAAAACAAAATCCCTCCGTCTGATAGGAGAGATTTTCTTTAAAGGTTATTTGAGAGTATTAACCCTAGAAGAAATAGTATCTACGTGGGTGCCCGCAACTTAAGATCAAAGATCCTAAGCAATATAAGGCTCCCTAGGGTTATGTTTGATCTAGATAATACCCCACAAATAACCTCCCTTAAATTATAACCAATCTTATTGTAAATACAAATTCGTCGCCAACGAAAGTTAGCGACGAATTTAATATTTAATCCACTGCGAGCTCAACCAATACCGACTAACTAATCATCCACCCCAAACCGTTTATAGTTAAAGATAGGCTTATCCCCAAACCAGTAATTAATCTCATGTTCAGCTTCTTCCGGTGTTTCCGACGCGTGAATCAAGTTCATAATGGCTCGTTTTTCCGCGTTAGCCAGGAGCGGTGAATCAATCGAAAAATCACCCCGAATGGTGCCCATATCGGCCATCGATGGAATAGTATGGCCCGTAATTTTCCGTACCACGTCGACGGCGTGCAGGCCCTGCACGACCATCCGCACCAAGGGAGCCGAGGTCATATAATCCAAAATCCACTGGCGAACCTGGGTACCGATGGCAAATAAATCATCAGTCCCCAACTCGGCCTTTAAATCATAGCCATACTTATCGTAAGTTGACTTAGTCTTTTCCCCGAGCCTGGTAATCCACTTTTCATCCTTGGGATAATGGCTGTCAATTTGATCCGTGGTGGGTTGGAACATTTCTAGGGCCACAATTTTTAAGTCGCGCCGCTCAAAACGCTGCATAATTTCTCCCACTAGCCCCTTACGGACGCCATCGGGCTTAACCATGACATAGCTTCGTTCTTCCTTAGGATTTACCATAAAATATCTTACTTAATTGTTAAAATTTCTACTCCGGTCTCCGTGATGGCTATGGTGTGCTCGAAGTGAGCACACAAACTGCCATCAGCGGTTATGAAAGTATAACCGTCACCCAACAACTTAGTCTTTTCTCGACCGGCGAGCACCATTGGCTCAATAGCAATCACCAGCCCCGGCTCCAACTTGGCCCCTTCTCCAGGCCGTCCATAGTTAGGCACTTGTGGGTCTTCATGGACTGCAAACCCCACCCCGTGACCAGACAGATCACGAGCTAGCCCAAAACCAGCAGCAGTGACATAGTCTTCAATCGCCGCCCCAATATCACCCACCGTGCCCTGGGGCCTCGCGGCCGCGATCCCAATATCCAAAGCTTCTCGAGTGACCATCAAGAGCTTAGCCACCTCCGGTGACGGCTCACCGATAGAGAAAGACCTGGCCATATCAGTCACCAGACCTTGATGAATGAGCCCCAGATCAAGAGTGACCAAATCACCATCATTGATCACTCTGCCACCGGGAATCCCGTGCACAATCTCTTCATTAATCGAGACACACAAGGCGGCTGGGTAGGCTAAGATGGCTCCCTCCGGTCGGTAATTTAAAAAGGCGGGCCGGTCTCCAGCCTCGGCAATCAGCTCTTGCGCCAAGTCATCAAGCTCACCAGTTTTAAGACCAGGCTTCAACTCTTCACTTAAGCGCTCAATTAGGCCGGCTAGGCGCTTACCCCCGGCCCGCAAAATCTTGATCTCCTGCTCATTCTTTAGTCTGATCATAAACGGGCAATTATATCCTGATGAATCACCTCGATCGGCCGCTCGCCATCAATGTCTAAAAATAGAAAGTTGGGATCATTCTTAAAAAAATCTATAGTGGGTACCACTTCCTCATCAAACCAGTTCAGTCTTTTTTCAATACCCGCCACGTCGTCATCAGCCCGGCCCCGGGCCAGTAAATGCTTATGTGACCACTCCCGCGACACATTCAAGTGGACGACAGCCGGACGATGTCGACCATAAAACCTAAGGGCCGAAGCCATAGTCAGAGCCTCCGCCGGCTTCCTCGGTGAGCCGTCTACCACTAAATGTTGGCCCTCTTCCATTTTTTCAATAAACTCGTTGGCCCACATCCAAGTCGACAAAAAAGATGGCTGCAAATCATCAGTGGCCATTATTTTTTGGGATAACTGGCTGGAAAAAGAATCACGCTTAATAAAATCCCGAAATCGAGCGCCGGTCTCAATATATAAAACAGGGGCCAGGGCCCGATTACCCGCCTCCAAATACTTAACCAAGAGGCCCGATTGTGTACCCTTGCCACAGCCAGAACGGCCAATGAAGAGAACAGTGAGGAGATTAGGATCAAACATGACGAGAGTAAGTATAACGCAAATTAGGGTCTAAATCTAGGGCCGGGGTAATACATCGTATAAAGTATACCGTATGGGATACGGAAAACCCCCGCGCACCTGTGGCGCGCGGGGGTACATTATACTATGTATTCCATACTAAATACGATTATCAACATTTCCTTCATTCCTCAAGCCAAACCCCAAAAGGAGGACTTCGCAGGTGAGTAGCCGACCTGCCCGCCATCGTCAAGCTCAAGCGTTGCAGGCGGGCCTGCCCGCCAGTGCCTTGTGGTGTGGCAGGCGGGGACTGAGAAAAAAGTCAGTAGACTTTTTTTCGTGCTCCTTTTGGGGTTTGGCTAATTAATATTCTCGCATCGTCACCTGCGCGTCAATTTTCTTGATCAAATCCAGAACCACCGAAACTACGATCAACAGGCCGGTTCCCCCAATAGCTAGCGTAGCCACTCCGGTAATCTCCTGCATAATCAGAGGCAACATCGCAATAATACCCAAAAATAAAGCTCCAAAAAAAGTCAGTCGTGACAGCATTTTGCCAATATAAACCTCCGTCGACTGGCCCGGCCTGATACCGGGAATGAAAGCTCCCCCTTTTTGCAAGTTAGTAGCTATCATATGAGGGTCAAAGGTGACAGCCGAATAGAAATAAGTAAAACCAAAAACTAAAATAAAATAGATAATGCTGTAAATCCAAGCATTATTAAGAATGGACAAGATAAAATTAGACACATCCTGCACCACCACATTGTTCGCCTGAACCAAGAAATTCACAATCATCTGCGGAAACAGCAAGATCGACAAAGCAAAAATGATTGGCATAACGCCGGCATTATTAACCCGAATCGGTAAGTAAGTAGAGACCCCGCCATAAACCTTCATCCCGCGCACTCTTTTGGCATAAGTAATAGGAATCGGCCGTTCACCCTCGGTCACAATAACCACTCCACCCACAATGACTATCGCCAAAACCACAAAGCCGAGATAAGTGGGAATTAAACTTGGATCATAGGTAACCCAAAGCTGAGAAATAGCCTGCGGTAAAGCCGCCACGATACCGGCAAAAATAATAATCGACAACCCATTGCCGATACCATACTGATTGATCATCTCTCCTAGCCACATTAAGAGCGCTGAACCGGCCGTAACCACAATGACACTCAAGAGGCGATCCACCGTCGTCATTTCATTTAAAACTCCCTGTTGAGCCAGTAAGGTCAAGAGTCCAAAGCCTTGCAGCATGGCCAGTGGCACCGACAAAAGCCTCGAGTACTGGGCTACTTTACGGCGGCCAGCTTCGCCATCCTCATGATACAACTCTTTTAAAGATGGAAAAATCAACGTCAACAGTTGCATAATAATCGAAGCGGTAATAAAAGGTCCCACCCCGAGCATCACAATAGATAAGTTAGATAAGCCACCACCGGAAAAAATATTCAACAGACCAAAAAACTGATTATTAGAAAAAAATTGGGCTAAAGCCAAATGGTCAACACTGGGAATAGGCACAGCGGCGGCGGCCCGAAACAAAGCCAAAACCAACAGCACAAAGCCAATGCGGACCATCAAAGACCGGTCGGCCATTACCAGTTTAATTTTTTGGATGAATTCAGCCATAAAATATTTAGTTAGTCACTACCCCGCCCGCCACTTGAAGTTTGTCAGCGGCGGCCTTCGAGAAAGTTAAACCGCGAGCTACAATCTTACTCTTAATATCGCCAGTCCCCAATACTTTAACCAAAGGCACACGGCCATCGATTTTTCTGACGAGCTTCTTGTCGACTAAAATTTTCGGTGATACTTTTTCGCCGTCTTTAAAATTAGCTCCGATCACAGCCACACTAATAGTAGCCACCGGCAAGCCCACCGGTTTATTGGTATTAATACCGCGACCACGCAACTTAGGGATTTTTTTGATTTGGTCGCGAATTTCCGGTCGCAGTTTACGTCCAGCTCGCGCCTTCTGACCCTTAGTTCCCCGACCAGAAGTTTTACCACGCTTACCACCCCGGCCTATTTGTTGGTGTCTAGTTCTCTTTGATTTTTGTTTTACTTCGTGAGTTTGCATAGTAGATATTCGAAAGTCCTAAGCCGCTCTTAACTTTTTTAGAGCTATCACCACCGCCCGCGCATTATTTAACTTGTTTTTGCTGCGAGAAATTAATTTAGCATTAACGTCTTTAACTCCCGCTAAATCCAGCACGGTTCGCACCGAGCTACCGGCCACCAACCCTTTACCTTTAGACGGCTTTAAAATTAGACGGGTGGCACCGTACTTGGCCTCCACCTCATGAGGAATAGACTGTTCGTCGGTTCTAAGAACAGTGATCATTCTTTTTTTGGCGTCATTCATAGCCTTATCAATGGCGAGAGCAGTGTCCCCAGCTTTACCAATACCCACTCCCACTCGGCCTTTTTTATCACCAGCCACCAAGGTGACCGAGAAACTGAACCGGCGACCTCCTGCCATAACTCGAGTGACCCGACGAACATCCACCACTTTGTGAGCAAACTCCGGCTTAGCTCGTTCACGACGCTGTCCACCCCCAAAACTTCGACGCTTGGCATAGGCCCCACTATTGTTACCACGACCAGCTGGGGCCGGGGCTTCGACGACGGGATTTGTTTTATTTTGTGCAGTAGTAGTCATAACTAAAATATCGAGTATTAAAATTCCAAACCACCCTCGCGGGCCCCTTCCGCCACCGCTTTAACTCGACCAGTGTAGCGGTTCCCTCCGCGGTCAAAAACAACCTTAGAAATCTTTTTAGCCTTAGCTAAATTAGCAATTTCCAACCCGAGAGCGCGGGCCGATTCTACCTTGGCGAAGTCACCTTTAGCGACTTTAGTAGTAACTGTACTAGCCGCAGCCAAAGTTGCCCCTTTAAGATCATCAATCAAAGCCGCTCGAGTGTAACGGTTGGATTTTTTAACTAGGAGACGAGGTCGGAGAGCAGTACCACTCAAGCGAGCTCGAATCCGCTGGTGACGGCGAGTTAAAGCGGCGGCCTTCTTTTTTTGAATATGAGCAATCATAATTAAAATATACTACAACTAGGAAACAGTCTTTTTACCTTGCTTGCGGCGAACAATTTCGTCCATATACCTAATTCCCTTACCCTTGTAGGGCTCAGTTGGTTTATGGGAACGTACCGTGGCCGCGAACTGCCCCACCAGCTCTTTATCAAACCCAGTTACGGTAATTAGGTTTTTTTCAGTCGTCACAATTAAACCCGCTGGAATAGCCTCCTCAACCTGATGAGAAAAACCAATATCCAAAACTAATTTATTACCCACCACTGCCGCTTTAAAACCAACTCCCTCAATAATCATTTTTTTCTCAAAACCTTTAGACACACCCTCAATCATATTAACCAAGTGCGAGCCATAAGTCCCCCACAAGGCTCGGGTTGGTCCGGTTTCCTTAGTGGGCACCAAAGTAATGGTATGGCCATCAATATTAATAGCCACCTCCGAACGGAAATGCCTAGTTAAAGTTCCCTTAGGACCTTTAACCTCCACCCCCTCCGGATTTTTAGCAACCGTCACTCCGGTAGGTATTTCAATTGTGCGCTTTCCAATACGAGACATAATTAATATATTAACGATTGTCTACGAGGATAGGCCTAGTCTTATCAACACTAGTTTATCACTCGTGGCCTGCCTAAGATTTAAATTACCAAATTTGACACAACACTTCTCCGCCGACCTTTTCCCGTCTGGCATCTTTATCGGTCATCACCCCTTTGGGGGTAGAAATAATCGACAAGCCTCGACCCTGACGCACACTCCTGATAGCGGTAGATTTTTCATAAATCCGCTTGGACGGTTTGGAAATTTTTTTGACAAAAGACATCACTGGGGCGCCACCATCGGTATAAGCAATATCTAAAATAAGGTAATTGCGGCCGTGTTTATTCTTTTTAACCACACTAATTAGATAGCCCTCTTTTTTCAACACCGAAGCTACCGCCAAGCGCAAGTTAGAATAACTAACCGTCACTTGTGGTTTGCCCACTTTAGACGCGTTAGATACGCGATTTAACATATCAGCAATAGGGTCTGTTACCATGATGATTTTTTAATGCCAGGAATTTTGCCCTCATTAGCATACTCCCTAAAACAAATACGACAGAGATCAAAATCTCGCATATAACCACGCTTACGACCACAACGGAAACAGCGTCGCACTACGCGTGAGGCGAATTTGGGAGTTTTTAGACTTCGAGCAATAACAGATTTTTTGGCCATAATTAAACAAATTAGCCCTAAGGGCTAGGAAGTATACTATCAATAAAGCGTTAGCCTGTCAAACTAGCAAACGGGGCGTTTAGAGCGACAAGTCGATCTAATAACCTTAAATTTGTAACTTAAAAGTTGGCTACCCCTCTAAGGGAGCCGTCGTCGATTCCCAATCATCCCCAAACTATATATTTGGGTCAGTTAACGAGCTGCTACCTTCTTAAACGGAAAGCCTAGTTCACGGAAGAAAATTAGGGCCTCAGCCTTATTTTTAGCGGTAGTAACAATAGTTATAGACATACCAAAAACATCGCGGATGTCCTCATCAGCGGTTTCCGGGAAAACGATATGCTCCCTGATACCTAGAGTCAGGTTGCCCATATCGTCGATAATTGTTTCCGGATACCCTTTAAAGTCTCTCATACGCGGCATAGTGACATTAAAAAGCTTATCCAGGAAACGATACATGCGAGGTCCCCGCAAGGTTACCGCAGCGCCAATAATATCACCCTGTCGTAATTTGAAAGTAGCGATAGACTGCTTGGCTCCACGCAAGGCTGGTTTTTGCCCAGTAATTTTAGCTAAGCGCCCGGCCACTAGCTCATTGCGCTTCTTATCTTTAGCCTTACCAGTACCAGAGCTAACTACCACCTTAACCAGTCTAGGTAAAGCTAAATCATTGTCAGCTTGCAAGCTCTTACGCAAGCTAGGCTTAATGGCTTCAATTTTTTCTTTTAGAGGAGTAAACATAAGTCAGTTTATTTTTTAGCAACGGCTTTTTTAGTTGGTTTGGCCTTGGTTTTCTTCTCAGCCAAAGCTAGGTTGGACACGTGGATCGGAGCGGCTGTTTTCACGGTTTGGCCGGTTTCATTACTCTTCCTGGCTCGGACTCGCCTCGATTTAAGGTTTAAGCCTTCCACAATTACCTTGTCCTGTCTGGGAAAAGCCCTAATAACCTTGGCGGTTTTACCCTTATCTTTGCCAGTAATAACCTTAACCGTATCACCTTTTTTAATATGTAAAGTATTCATATGATTGATTTTCTCCACGAGCGGATCTAAACCACCTCGGGAGCCAGGGAGGCAATTTTTTGGAAACCAAGTTCTTGAATTTCGCGCGGAATGGGACCGAAAATACGACCACCCTTAGGTTCTTTTTTACCTTTTTCAATAATAACTACAGCGTTTTCATCAAAACGAACATAAGACCCATCTTTACGGCGAAAAGGCTGACGCTGTCTGACCACCACTGCCTGAACTACTTCCTTTTTCTTAGTAGCCTTGCGTGGCTCGGCTACCTGAATCGACATGACGACCAGGTCTCCAATCCGCGCGTAACGTCGTTTCGAACCACCAAGCACCTTAAAAACTCGGCCGATTTTACCGCCGGTATTGTCTGCTATTTTTACGATGGATTGTGGTTGGATCATGATTGAAAATAATGAACGTAGAGAATATATTGTCTTCACTCCGCCCGGCTCCGTTGTCGACTGGATTGGTTTTAAAAACAGATAGAGTGCACTTTCCTGATCAGTGGTCTCTGGCTGTCAAAAACGGAGCCGGGCGGGGTCGCACACTCGTTAAATTACCTCAAAACTCTTGTCCTTTGATATCGGCCTAGTTTCCTTTATTTTAACCCGATCACCAATGTGGTATTTGTTGGCCGGATCGTGGGCTTTGAACTTTTTGTGAATGTTCATAAACTTACCGTATTTCGGATGCTTCACAAAGCGAGCCACCTCCACCGTTACCGTTTTGTCCATTTTGTCCGACACAACAACGCCAGTAAAGACTCGCCCCTTATTTACTTGTGGATTATTATCAGTCATAAAATTACTGCTATACCTTAGCGGACTTTCCCATTTCCTGCAAGCGGGTGGCAATTTGAGCTATCTCGCGCCGCAAGTTTCGACCTTCTTTGACATTGGTTACTTTACTACCAGCGACCCCAAAACGGAAAGACGACAAAGCTTCCCGCTTGTCGTGTAAAAGCTTGAGTAAATCCGTTTGAGTTTTTTTATTTAAATCAGTCGTTTTCATAAATAACTTTTAGGACATCTGTCTAGTGACGAGACACAATCTTAGTTTTAAGAGGCAGTTTAGCTCCCGCCTTGCGGAGAGCTTCTCGAGCTACGGGCTCATCCACACCATCCAGCTCAAAAATAACTCGGCCCGGCAACACTTGCACTTCATAGCCTTGCAAATCTCCTTTACCCTTACCCATACCCACTTCGGCCGGTTTAGCGGTAAATGGTCGGTCGGGAAAAATCCGGATCCACAACTTACCCTTTTTCTGCATTTGGCGGGAAATGGTTTTTCGGGCCGCTTCAATTTGGTTGGAGCGAATACGAGCAGAGGTTTCCGCTTTCAAGCCAAAAGAACCGAAACTTAGCTCCACCCCACGAGTAGCCACTCGTTTTTTGTTGGGGTTAGCGCGGCCGGTTTGCCACTTGCGATGTTTAACTTTTTTAGGGAATAAAGCCATGATTCTAAATTAACAATTTATACTCGCATACTCGTTAAACTACACAAATTACTCAAAAATTTCGCCTCGATAAATCCACACCTTAATCCCAATCACACCGTAGGGTAAATAAGCTTTCTCCCGGGCGAAGTCCACGTCGGCTCTCAGGGTCTGGAGAGGAATCCGGCCAGCTTTTAAAGCTTCCCGTCGACCCATTTCTGCACCCCCTAGGCGGCCAGCCAAGTTGATTTTTACCCCCTGAACATTACGCTGAGCCATAACCTTTTCAATGGTTTGCTTCATCACGCGGCGAAAAGGCATACGCTTTTCTAAACCTTCAGCAATCATATAAGCCACAATGCCAGCGTGAGACTCCGGATCTTTCACTTCCTCCACGTCCACTTTCACCTCCTTAGGCAAGGTGACTTTCAGGCGCTTCAGTTGCTTCATAATATCCGCCTTAATCTTGGTCGAACCTTCACCATTACGCCCAATCACCATACCCGGTCGAGAAGTTTTAATAACGATACGATAAGCATTTTCACTCCGTTCCATATCAACCGAGTCTACATAAAGACCCCGTAGTCGTTTAACCAAAAATTCTCGGAGCATAATATCGGTTTTCAAGTACTCCTGATACTTACCGTGAGTGCCAAACCAACGTGACTTCCAGTCACGGATTATTCCTAGTCTATGAGAATATGGGTGAACACTGTGAGTCATATTATTTATTGGCTAGCAACTACGGCTTTTGCTTTAGTCACTTTTTTATTATTTACCTCCACCTCGGTCGCTGACAATTCCACCTTGACGTGACTAGTGCGATGTCTGATCGGGAAAGCTCGGCCGCGGGCCCTAGCTTGAAAACGTTTCATCACCACCCCTTTGTCGACTCTAATCTCCTTCACTAGCAAATTGTCAGCTTTGATATTGAAATTATTATTGGCATTGGCCACCGCTGACTCAATGAGCTGTTTAATAGGAAGAGCGGCCCGCTTAGCCACAAAATCCAACTCCTTTAAGGCCTGGGCGACACTTTTACCCCGCACCAAGTCGGCCAGGAGTCGGACCTTGCGTGGTGATTGATTATAATTAGAGAGCGTCGCTTTCATAAGTAGTGGAATATTTTAAAAGTTGAATTTATTTTTTCGTATCAGAAGCGACCTTGGCTGCTTTAGCAGCCGTGATTTCGGCTTCCTTTTTCTTCTGTTCTAGCTCTTTCTGCATTTTACCGCCATGACGGTAAAACTTCTTAGTCGGCGAAAACTCACCCAGTCGATGACCAACCATATCTTCGGTAACAAATACCTCCAAGTGTTCCCGTCCATTGTGGACACCGAAAGTAAACCCGACCATTTCCGGACTAATCTGACTGCGACGGGCCCAGGTTTTCACCACACCACTGTCGGCCGGCTTTTTACCGGCAATTTTTTTCATTAACTTGGGGTCCAAGTAGGGACCTTTCTTTAGCGATCTAGGCATAAATATAGTAAGTGAACTGGATCGGGGCTCGATTGATAACAAAAAAACAAAGCCCGCCACGAGCTCGGATTAATCTTACCAGATAAGTCTTTAATGTCAATTAAAAGAGCTCAATTGGTCTAAAATTAGGCTCTTTGTAGGTCTTAGTCGGTTTTTACCTACCTCAGCCTCCCCCGTTAGCTAGCTTATAGGTGACAAACCCCTCCTAAGAGACTATAACAAAAAATAAAGGTGGTTTTTAATTATCAAAGGAAAAACCTTCACAATAAGAATACCCAAAAACCGGCCAGGGGGCCGGTTTTTGGGTAAAGTTAAAATAGAGTTGAAAAGACTGGTTATTTGCGCTTTTTGTTTTTGCGGCGCGCCACAATGAACTTATCCGAATATTTCTTAGCCCGGCGAGTTCGGACCCCGAAAGCTTGTTTACCCTCACGGGTCTTAGGGCCCCGGCGCAAACCAATACCCTGCCTACCTTCACCACCACCGTGGGGGTGATCTACCGGGTTCATAGCACTGCCACGCACCGTCGGCCTAATACCAAGCCAGCGGCTACGACCAGCTTTACCCAAGTTCACCAACTTGTATTCTTCATTAGACACTGCCCCGATCGAGGCCCAAGCGTTCTCATTTAGTTTGCGCAATTCACCGGATGGCATTTTCAAAGTAGTGTAACCGGCATCATTAGACAGCACTTCAGCATAAGAACCCGCCGAGCGAATCAGTTTGGCTCCGCCCTCGGGCTTAGTTTCCACATTATAAACAAAAGCTCCAGAGGCAATCTTCTTCAGCGGTAAACGATTACCAATTTTTACCTCCGCCTTATCGGAAACGATAAATTTCTCACCCACCGGCAAGTTTTGTGGTACTACAATGTAGCGATACTCCCCATCAGCATAACAAACGAGAGCAATAAAGGCCGAACGATTAGGATCGTACTCAATAGTTTTAATAGTAGCCGGAATATCTCGTTTTTCGTATTTAAAGTCGATCTCCCGCCAATTGCGCTTGTGACCACCACCTTTGTGACGCACCGTAATCCGGCCGGCACTATTACGGCCAGCAAAGCGCTTCTTGCCTTTGACCAGTTTCTTATGTGGCTCGGACACAGTCAACACCTTCTTATAAGAAACGGTGGACATATGACGACGTGACGGAGTTGTAGGGGCGTAAGTTTTCATGTTAACTCAATATATATTAAACAAAATCGATCTGGGTACCCGCCGGCATATAAACCAGCGCTTTTTTAATTCGGGCCTTGGTCCCACGCTTGCCGCGAACCACCACCTGCTTGGCCGGTAGTGACACAATATTAATCTTCACCGGATCAATCTTATACTTCTCCTTAATGGCTCGCCGAACAGCCACCTTACCAGCCTGAAGCGGTACTTCAAAAGTATAAACCGGTAGCGGATTACCGGTTAAAACCGACGCTTTTTCGGTGATGCGCGGCCGCAGGAGTACCACCGCTGAAGATGTAGGGGTAAATTTAGGCATAATTATTTTTGGCGAGCACTTAAAATCTTGACTGATTCTTCCGGCTTCACAATCAAGACGTATTTATAGGTTAAGAGATCAGTTGGGCTGATATTCCTGATCTCCTCGACCTTAACACTCTTTAAGTTACGGAAACTTTTTAGCGCATTATCATCCTTAAGTGGTAAAGCAACAAAGGCTCGCTTACCGGTTTTGTAGTTCAATTTATCAAACCCTTTAACCTGAGCTAGAGCATCGATAGAGCGCTTAGCCTCGCCAGATTTCGGACCAGCAAAAGCCAACTCGTCAATAAACATCACTTCATTGTCTTTAACTTTGCGCGACAAAACAGTAAACAGCGCCTTGGTCAACATTTTCTTATTAATTTTTTTATCAAAATTACGCTCTTTGGTCGGACCATGAGTAACTCCACCACCCACCCAAATTGGTGACCGCGTAGAGCCGTGCCGGGCTCGGCCCGTCCCTTTCTGGCGCCAGGGCTTCTTGCCACCACCGGAAACATCGCCCCGACCCTTGGTATGAGCCACGTTTTCCCTAGCATTAGAAGCCATACTGGTCATTACCTGGTGAACCAAGTCAGAATTCCAGCGCAGGCCAAAAACTTCTGCTGCTAATTTCAACTTGCCACTAGCCTCACCTTTTCGGTTGTAAATAATAGCTTCCATAAAAATTAATTACCGCGAATTTCGACTACCGTACCTCGGCGACCAGGAACAGCCCCGCTGACTAAGATCAAGTTATTATCCTTGTCCACCTTAACAATTTTCAAATTTTTAACCGTAGTGCGCTCACCACCCATTCGGCCAGCCATTCTCTTACCTTTAAACACGCGCTGAATACCACCAGCGCCAATCGAGCCAGGTTCACGTTCGGAATGCTTCTGACCGTGAGTCCGGGGGCCTCCATGAAAACCATGGCGCTTAACCACCCCCTGAAAACCCTTACCCTTAGAAACACCGGTGACGGTAATATCATCACCAACAGTAAAAACAGAGGCATCGAACTTGTCCCCCACCTTAACCTCAGGTAACCCGGCCTCGTCTTTATCTTTATACTCACGGGTTAAACTAAAACCTTTATCTTCGGCCGGTAGATTCGCCCCCAAGTGACCGCGCAAAGCTTTGCCTAATCGAGACAGCTTACGCTCGCCAAAACCAAGTTGAACTGCCTCATAGCCGTCTTTCGCCTTGGTCTTAATTTGAGTCACCATTAAAGGTCCGGCTGAAATAACTGTACCAACAGTTACTTGGCCGTCATCCCCAAAAACTTGGGTCATATACTCTTTGGTGCCAATAATGTATTTCATAAGTTTATTTTAGCCGGAGTCTAGCTTATCCTACGACTGAAAGGTTTCCATCAATATAGAGAATTTAAAGTTTAGAGCTGTCCTAAAACAAAAAGATTAGTCCTAGTCAGACCTGCAATATATTAACAGATAAGGGGTTAATGTCAAATTAATAGGGACCAAGGCAGGTCCGGACCCCCATCAACACTTTGCTTCCTCTAATTAAAACCAAAAAAACACCCTCTAGAGGGTGTTTTTTTGGTTTTCCTAATCCTGGTCTCTAAACCATCTTCACGTCAATATTGACGCCGGAAGGCAAATTGAGATTGGTTAGACTTTCGATAATTTTTGGCGAGGGATTTAAAATGTCCACCAGTCGTTTGTGCACACGCATTTCAAATTGTTCGCGTGAGTTTTTATCGATAAAACTAGATCGATTAACCGTGTATTTTTTAATCTCCGTCGGTAAAGGAATGGGGCCGTGAATCGTGGCATCATAACGAGCCGCTGTGTCCACTATTTGCTTCACACTGGCATCCAAAACCTTGTTCTCGTAAGCCGAAACTCTGATCCTTAACTTGGAAATATCAGTTGAGCTGACTTTACTGGCTGAGGCTTTTTTGGTTTTTTTAGTAGTTGTAGGCATGAGTTAACTCGAAACTAGTTTACGAATAATGTCTCGATAAATGTTCGGCCAGTATTCGTAATCTAAGCGCCGGATATTAGGCGTTAATCTTAGTTACTACTCCAGCTCCCACTGTTCGGCCACCTTCGCGAATAGCAAAGCGCAATTGCTCCTCCATAGCCACCGGGGCTACCAGCTTGACCTTAAAGGTCACTGTGTCGCCCGGCATAACCATTTTCACGTCTTCGGCCAAAGTTACTTCACCGGTCACATCTGTGGTGCGAATGTAAAACTGAGGCTTGTAGCCAGAGAAGAATGGGGTGTGTCGTCCACCTTCTTCTTTGGTTAAAATGTAAACTTCGGCTTCAAAATCAAAGTGAGGAGTCACCGAACCTGGTTTAGCGAGAACCTGTCCGCGCGTAATATTCTCTTTTTTCAAACCGCGCAACAGAATACCGGCATTATCGCCAGCCTGACCTTCGTCAAGTGACTTGTTGAACATTTCGATTCCAGTCACTGTGGTTTTCTGATTATCAGCTAAGCCAACAACCTCAATTTCTTCACCCACTTTAACAATACCCCGTTCAATTCGGCCAGTCACCACCGTCCCTCGTCCTTCAATGGAGAAAATGTCTTCGACTGGCATTAGAAATGGTTTATCGGTAGCACGAGCTGGTTCTGGAATAAAGTCATCCAGAGTGTTGACCAATTCCAATACCTTTTGAGCAGCTTCATCATCAGCCGAGGTAGCCTGAAGCGCCTTCAAACCGGAACCACGAATAATCGGTGTATTTTTACCATCAAACTCATGCTTGTCTAGAAGATCACGGACTTCTTCTTCCACCAAGTCGATCAACTCCGGATCATCCACCATATCTACCTTGTTTAAGAAAACAATCAGCTTAGGTACCCCCACTTGACGCGCCAGTAGAACGTGCTCTCGGGTCTGCGGCATCAAACCGTCAGTAGCGGCTACGACGAGGACGGCCCCATCCATCTGGGCGGCACCGGTAATCATGTTTTTGATGTAGTCGGCATGTCCTGGGGCGTCGATGTGAGCGTAGTGACGCTTCGGTGTCCAGTATTCCGAGTGGTGAAGCGCAATTGTAATTCCTCGGGCTTTTTCTTCTGGGGCATTGTCAATACCATCTACCCCTTCAATGCGAGATCCATAACCCTTATCCTTGTTCAAATCGAGAACATGCAGGATAGAAGCGGTTAGAGTGGTTTTGCCGTGGTCAACGTGGCCAATAGTACCAACGTTAACGTGTGGCTTGGAACGATCAAATTTATCTGCCATAAGCTAATATTATTTACGATTAATTACCTAGTATTAATAATGATGTTAGTCCGTGCCTGCTTGAATTTTCTCTCAAAACCGAATGTGAAAAAAACTCAAGCTGGCACGCAAACACCAAAAAAGCACGCACAAAGCGTAGCTATATAATAGCAGAGGGATGGAGGATGTCAAACCCCTATATATTAGTATAGTGTATATTGTATCTGGTATTTAGTATAAAACCCCCGCGGCTCTGCCGCGGGGGTTTATTAGTATCATTCGTATATTAGTATCATTTCCTATTTCTTCCTCCCTTCAATAATCGAGGTGGCCACATTTTGCGGAATAATAGCGTACTCGGAAAATTCCATCACATATGTCCCACGACCCTCAGTCATCGAGCGCAAGGTGGTCACATAACCAAACATTTCGGCCAGCGGCACCTTGGCTTTAATTGCCTTTAAGTTACCCCGATCTTCCATCTCTTCAATTTGCCCACGCTTGGAAGACAAGTGGCCAGTAATGTCCCCCATAAACTTATCAGGTACCACGACTTCCACTTTCATAATTGGCTCCAACAACACTGGTTTGGCTTTACGCGCGCCTTCCTGAAAAGCCATCGAGCCAGCCAGCTTAAAAGCCATTTCTGAAGAGTCCACATCGTGATAAGAACCGTCGTACAGTTCTACCGAAACATCTACCACTTCAAAACCAGCTTGAATTCCTCGACTCATGCCCTCCCGCACCCCTTTTTCTACCGGAGTAATAAACTCTTGAGGAATTACGCCCCCTTTAATGGAGTTAATAAATTCAAAGTTATCTTCGCGCACTACGTTTTTAGGTGCATCTTCCGCTTTCAAGGTTTTATCAAGCGGCTTAATCCGCAGACGAACATGGCCGTACTGACCCTTACCACCAGACTGCTTGATATATTTGTGCTCAGCCTCCGCCATGTCGGTAATAGTTTCCTTGTAAGCGACTTGAGGAGCCCCCACATTAGCCTCCACACTAAATTCCCGTTTCATTCGATCAACAATAATATCCAAGTGTAGCTCTCCCATACCGGAAATAATCGTTTCCATAGTGTCAGGGTCAGACTTGATTCTAAAAGTTGGATCTTCATCAGCCAGTTTACGCAAAGCCAAGCCCATTTTTTCCTGATCTGCTTTGGTTTTAGGTTCAATCCGCAAATCCACCACCGGTTCTGGAAATTCAATCCGGTCTAAAACAATTGGCTTAGTTTCATCACACAAGGTATGAGAAGTTTTAGTACTCTTTAAGCCCACGATGGCGGCAATTTCCCCGGCATAAACTTCCTTTACTTCTTCTCGGTGATTAGCGTGCATCCGCACAATTCGCCCGATTCGTTCTTTGTCATTAGTGGTTGAGTTGTAAATATAAGAACCGGCAGATAACACTCCCGAGTACACGCGGACATAGGCTAGCTGCCCCACAAAGGGGTCACTTTGCAGTTTAAATACTAAAGCTGACATCGGCGCTGTATCACTAGCTGGGCGTGAATCTTCTTCACCGGTCTGTGGATCAGTACCATGCACTGGTGGAATGTCGAGGGGGCTAGGTAGATAATCCACCACCCCGTCCAATACCAACTGCACACCCTTATTTTTCAAAGCCGAGCCACAAAATACCGGCACCAATTCATTGGCAATAGTTGCTCGTCGTAAAACACGTTTTAAATCATCAAAAGTCGGCTCTTTGCCTTCCAAGAAGGCTTCCATCAAAACATCGTCATGTTCCACAATTTTTTCGATCAGCTCGGCTCGCAATTTTTTAGCATCAGCAAGTTGTGCCTCCGGAATTTCCACTTCCTTGATCTCATTACCCATCGTACCTTCAAAGAAGTAACCTTTCATTCGCAAGAGATCGATTACCCCTTCATGAGCATCATCTTCACCAATCGGAATTTGCACCCGCACCGCGTTTTTGGTCAGCCGGTCAATAATAGTTTTAAAAGAATGGTCAAAGCTCGCTCCCATGCGATCCAGCTTATTAATAAAACAGATCCGCGGGACTTTGTACTTATCAGCTTGGCGCCAGACAGTTTCCGACTGTGGCTCCACTCCAGCCACTCCGTCAAAAACCACCACTCCACCATCTAACACCTTCAACGATCGCTCTACTTCAGCCGTAAAGTCAACGTGCCCCGGTGTATCAATAATATTGACCCGGTGCTTACGACTATCATTACCGGCTTCATAAGTCGGGGTCCAAAAAGCCGTAGTGGCCGCTGAGGTAATGGTAATGCCTCGCTCTCGTTCTTGTTCCATCCAATCCATAGTAGCCTCACCCTCATGAACTTCACCGATTTTGTGAGACACTCCGGTATAGTAAAGAACCCGCTCGGTAGTAGTGGTTTTACCCGCGTCAATATGAGCAATAATACCGATATTGCGTACTTTTTCTAAAGGATAATCTCGCGCCATGATGTAAAATAATGAATGAAATGAATATATTTTGTTCACCCCGCCCTATCGGACCAACAACTAACACCAGGTTTATAACAAACAATATTAGCTTAACCAAAGTAAACCAATAACCAGTCAAGTGTCCGACAGGGCGGGGTAGTTAAATTTATGGTCGCCCTGCTCCCTAAATTAAAACTATTTTCTCCGGGCCAAAGCAAAGTGGGCAAAAGCCCGGTTAGCCTCGGCCATTTTGTGAACATTTTCTTTTTTCTTCACTGCTTCACCTTCATTTTTACTGGCCAGCACCAGCTCATCTGCCAGTCGGTCTTTCATTGGTCGGCCACTTTTAGCTTGAGCTGAGTTAATGATCCAGCGCAAGCCTAAGGACAACCGTCGGACTTCCCGCACTTCATGCGGCACCTGATAGTTAGCTCCACCCACCCGCCGGGACCGCACTTCCATTACCGGGCCAACATTTTGAATGGCTTGTTCAAATACCGCGAGGGGTTCAGCTTTTTCCTTGTCTTTAATCACATCAAAAGCCCCGTAAACAATTTTACGAGCGGTATTCTTTTTGCCTCGCTCCATTACATAATTTATGAGTTTTTCAACTTTAAGAGACTCATAGACTAAATCCGGCTTTAGGCGACTAGTTGGTTTATGTTTTCTGCGCATGGGTAAAAATTATATATGAAAAAAACTTAAGCTTTTGGTCGCTTGGCTCCATATTTAGAACGACCTTGTCGTCGCTTATCAACCCCAGTGGCATCCAAAACACCACGAACAATATGATAACGCACACCCGGCAAGTCTTTCACACGACCACCGCGAATTAAAACCACCGAGTGCTCCTGCAAATTATGACCCATACCTGGGATATAAGCGGTCACCTCCATACCATTGGTTAAACGGACCCGAGCAATTTTTCGCAAAGCAGAGTTAGGTTTCTTAGGAGTGGTGGTCTTTACCTGTAAACAAACTCCTCGTTTAAAAGGCGAGTTATAGTAAACTGGTTTATTTTTACGGTTATTAAAACCCATCGCCAAGGCGACAGATTTGGTTTTCTTTTCTACTTTTTTTCGGCTCTTTCGAACCAGTTGATTGATGGTAGGCATAAACAGATGATACTTTAATACATTGACTAGAAAAAAGCAAGAAGCAGGAGTCGTAAGTTGCTCCTATAAGCGCCTCCCAGTTAAGAGCGTGAAGACCAAATTAACCACTGGCCACAACCAAGACCAGGCCGCCAGAATGACCAGCAAGATTAAAACCAGCTGATAACGCTCCATTATCTCACCGACCCCTCGCCACCTATAAGGGATAAGGGCAAATAAAATTTTAGAGCCGTCTAAAGGTGGAATGGGTATTAAATTAAACAAAGCCAAAACAATATTCAAAACCACTACCATTACCACAATCTGACCAGCTGCCGCACTAATTAGACCTAAGGGTAAGACCCAACGAATAACACCAGCAAAGATAAAGGCAATCAGCAAGTTAGAAACTGGGCCGGCGACCGCCACGAGAGCCGGCCCCCACTTACCCGCCCGCAAGTTATAAGGATTGAAAGGCACCGGTTTGGCCCAACCAAAAACGATACCGCCGGGAATAAGAGACAAGACCGCGGGGACCAAAATGGATCCCACGGGATCAATATGAGGAATCGGGTTTAGAGTTAAGCGGCCAGCAATTCTAGCCGTCGGATCACCTAGTAGATCAGCGGCAAACCCATGGGACACTTCGTGCACCACCACCGAAACGATCAAAATGGCAATAAAAAAAATAACTTCAAAACCCATCATAATATTTGAAAGTCGATATTTAAGAATAAAAACAGTGAATCAGAGTCTTAGTCCAAAGAGCGTCCACCATTTACAAAGCGATTTTGACATGATAGCATACAAAGTGCGATACAAATAGACTATAGAAGTGACTACAAATCGTATCGTTTTTAGTGACCAAAGACTATTTCAGAAATTTATTTAATCTATTAGTACTTAAGTTATGAAAGCTTGCCCAATTTGCTCCAAAACTAGCCAAATGGTGGGGAATTATTCCAACCGAGTTCGAGCCACCAAATATAATCCGACCGGAAAAACGCGCAAGCAGCCTAATTTGCAGTGGGCCACTTTGGCACCAGAAGTAGGAGGCCGAATCAAAATTTGTACTTCTTGCTTAAAAAAGAACAAGCATTTGCAAATAAGGCTAGCCGACTAATATCAAACTCTGATAGCCCTGGGCCGAACGGCCCAGGGCTATTTTAAAACCTCCAATTTTAGCAGCAACCCTGTTTTAGGAATAAGTGGTTACCGAGAACACTCCACACATGTGACTGTGTAGCCGTCGGACTGGAAAGTAATAGTGCCCACATCAGCTGTACTAAAGTAGGGAATACTTAACCGATCCAAGCGGTCTAAGACCACTTGATGCGGATGACCGTAACGATTATCTCGGCCGGCCGAAATAATAGCCAAGTCAGGTTTCGTGGCCGCTAAAAAATAATCTGAACTAGAGGTGTCTGAGCCATGATGGCCCAGTTTTAATACTTCCGCCCTTAAGTTCGCAGTATAAGTTTGCACTAACTGATCTTCAACAGCAGCCGGAGCATCACCGGTTAATAGAAACTCTGTCTCCCCATAGCGAAGTAAGGCCACGATAGACATGGTATTAGAGTCGACGTCTAGATCAGTTTTACGGTCAGGGTATAAAATAGTGAGCTCCACCCCCCGGTCCAGCTCCACTTTCACCCCAGCTCGAGCTGTAAGCTCTGGTACTTTCTCAGCCCTTACTGCTTCGGCGAAGCTCACACTAGCCTCGTTATCTCCCGGCTCGCCATTCGTCATCACACTCGAGACCGCAAAACGCTCCAGCACAAACGGCAAGCCGCCCAAGTGATCAGTATCAGAGTGCGTCGCTATAACCAAGTCAAGAGAGCGATCATAAAACGGCATCACTCCCCCCAACTCTCTTAAGACTTGTCGGCCAAAACCACCGTCAATTAAGATCTGGTTACCATTAGGCGCTTCAATGAAAATAGCATCCCCTTGACCCACATCTAAAAAGGAAACGGATAGATCACCTCCCGGTGTCTGTCTCACCACTTCCAACCAGACCACCAAAGAAAGCACAGCTATCAAAAACAAACCAAACCAGCGGAGGCTCATTGATCTATTCATTATCACTTAGTATAACAAAGTCCGTCCCCACTTTAATAAGTGGGGACGGCTTGAAACTCACTGTCAAAAAGTGGCTACTCAGCTTCTTCTACTTCACCAGCCGGAGCTACTGGAGCTCCTCCGGTGGCTTGCTGGAGGAAAGTCATGATGCTATTGATATCATTACGATTTTCCACGGCCAAGTTTCTAGTCTGGTACACCACAACGGCGTGTCCAACAAAGACGGTGACAATAATTCCTAGTATAAAAGCCAAAATAACATTTTTATTTTTTATCGGCGAAGCAATGGTGGCCATAAAAACTAAATTTAATTAATTAGTACTTGAGTAATGAATCTTATTATACAAATAAACTCATCAAATTCAAATTAATGAATTGTGAACAATGATGAGGTTTTGAGTTTACTGGGCGTCCAAAAGTAAATAGCCAGTCCGTAGCCGAGATAAATTATTACCACCAGAACTAAGTTGATGGCAATGCCATTTAACAAAGCTCCGGGAATGGCCGCCAATAAATTTACTACCAATAAAATATAACGGAGCCACAAACTAACGAGCCAAGCGAAGAGATAAGCTGTCGGATAAAAAACTAAACCCGCTAAGCCAGTCACTAAGCCGAATAGCATGACAGGTGGAATAACCGGTAAAACCAAAACATTAGCCAAGAGCGATACCAGTGAAACTTCCCCTATCACGTAAAGAAGCCACGGTAAAACTGCCAACTGAGCGGCTACTGTCGTCACACAAACTTCGCGCCAGCCTAGCGTTTTTGGTATGAAAGATAATTTATCTTCAAGTAAAGGAGCTAAGTATATCAATCCTAAAGTGGCCAAGAAGGACAGTTGAAAACCAACATCATAAACTAAAACTAGAGGGTTAACTACTACCATTAGAGCGCCCGCTAAAAACAAAGCCACTCCGGCTTCGTACTGTCGTCCCGTCGCCCGCGCCAATAGGGCCGCGAGAGCCATAATAGAGGCTCGCGCCACCGTCGGGCCACCACCCACCATCATGGCAAACAGGATGATTGTAACCGCTCCCAACGCCAAACTAGCTCCAAACGATAATATCGTGCCGAACCACAGCATAATTGATTCCGCAATAATCATCATATTATAGCCCGACAACACCACAATATGAGATAAGCCGGTGCGTCTAAAATTCTCTTCCAACTTTTGGCCCAAGCCTCGATGTTCACCTAGAATTAAGCCCGCCATCAAGGAACTAGCCGGCTCGGCTATAAGTTGATTTAGGGTCTTAGTAAATGTATTCTTGACTGCGTAAAGTTTAGCCTTGAGGGCACTACCTCCTCCCGACTCAAGTTTCACCACTGTCGCAAAGGCTACTTCATATACTATGCCCCTAACTTTTAGATATGATACATAATCAAATTCTTTCCCACCGTCAGCAATAAAATTGACCGGCCGGCGTAATGTCCCCTTTACTAAAACCGTATCGCCGTAATGAACCTTTGACTGCGGCGGGACCTGCACCAAAATTTTAAACTGTTCCCCTTTGGGCTCTACCACCAGTCGGATGTTCTGGTCTCGCTCATCGGGTTCCGCTACAATTAAACCCACAAAACCAGCCGACCCTCCAGACGCCATCCACTTGGTTGTATCCAATTTTACGAGCAAGCTTTCCACTTGCCCCACCCCAAGGGCCGACCCTATTAGGAAAGCCGCCACCAGCAAGTAGGGCCAAACCTTCTGCCAACGCATCAGACCCGCCAAACAAATGAACCCAGCTGCTATCAGAAGAAGTGAGGGCAAACCAGCCAGTGATGGTGTCAAAGAAGCCCAGCCCACTCCCAGCAAAAAACCAGTCACCAATAAAAACATTAAGTGTCGCCAAACCGCTAAATTAATTTTAAATAGCGATAACATGGCTTTAGACCAACTGCTATCAGAGGCTGGTTAGTTAAAAAGTCCGCCCGTTGTCTGCTTATCCATAGCCTCATTAGCCAGTTCATCAGCTACCGCATTAGCCTCTCGAGGCACGTGAGTAAAACTAATATTAGGAAAATCACTCACGCGAAAATTATTGATTTTCATAAACCACGGCCACAAGCGCTCTTCTTTGACTTGATACTGTCCCAACAGTTGGCGTGTGACCAACTCCGAGTCTAAACGCACCTCCACCTGCAAATTTTTTAACTTATCTTTACTAAAATTTTTTTTAATCGTCTCCAACCCCAAAATCACCCCTTGGTATTCAGCTTCGTTATTGGTAGTTTCTCCCAAATACTTAGACGCTTTAGCTAAAACTTGGCCAGTCCCACCCGTGACCACCGCTCCCGCTCCCGCGGGCCCCGGATTACCCCTCGCTCCACCATCAGTATTTAAAATAATTTTTTCCATCTTAAAATTATATCATAAGAAAAGCTCGCCGAAGCGAGCTTTTACACCGTCTATCAAAGTCCTACTGATCGGAGTTGTCGTTCTCTTTATCCCACCAATGGGATTGGACAATCGCTGCTACCAGTAAAACCAGCAGAGCCAGAGAATAGAGCGTAGCTACCACACAACTCATCGCACACCTCCTTTAGAGATAGGCCTTATCTTCTATAGAATTATCATATCACTTAGTTTTGAGCAAGTATTGGTTTGCCTTAATTAGCACACATCGCAGCCGTCAGGGCCAAGTTGACCGAAGCCACCACCCGGCCAGTGGAATTTTCCGTAATAGTTAGGCGTTTAGCTTCCGGACGACAAGTAAATTTAGCGTTTATTTCTGGCGTAATGCCACATTTTTCAAGATCAAATTCGTGATTAGCTTTAAAACATGTCGCCGGGAAGGAGATATGGATGGCGTAGGGATCTTGAATTCCGTATTGGCTAATCACAGTCCCCGACTCATTGTATAATTTAGCCGTATAATAACCCTCGGTCGGAACCGTCGACGACTCAACAAAATAGAAAGGTTGGGCGCCGGGGTAGGCCCGGTTTATTTCTACCACTGGTCCTGATTTTAACACCAAGCGGTCTCCTAAGTCTTGCCACACCACCTTGATTAACTTGCTAGTGAGAGTCCGTGGCAAAGGATTCACCGGATCATAAGCCTCGTACGGTTCACTGTATGCACACACTGCCCCCACCGGCACCTGACCGGTGGCATCGGTTGGGCAAATCTTGGCTCTGGTTTTGTAACCATCAAAAGCGGCGGCGAAGAGCGCTCCTTTGGCTTTTTTTTCTTCCAAAGAAAGATAGTAATTTGGATTGAGGTGTATAGATACCACATTGGAGCCTAATGGCTGTAAGGAAGTACTGGTGCCAGTGGGGTCGCCGGTGCCTGATGGTACTTTGTTCTGCTCCAAACCTGATCCTCGGGACATCAAGAAACAATACTCATCACTGCCAACAGTGGAAGGATTGCACAAGCTTAAAGATACTGTTTTCACGAAGTTACTAAAATCACCATACTTCCATTTAAAAGTATTAGAGGTTCCCACTTTCCAACCAGTACTAGCCGAAAAATTAGCCCCAGTTATGGTGACATTTGATACTGTGGCAACCAAGAGTGGTAGACTTGGATCACGCGGTGGCAGATTCACCGGATCATAAGCCTCGTACGGTTCACTGTATGCACACACTGCCCC
>Ga0156735_16_pt4 | contig 100335 bp, 94 predicted proteins | sample RifOxyD1_FD_112064 | JGI IMG/M metagenome (GOLD analysis project Ga0156735, IMG submission 112064) | Candidatus Vogelbacteria bacterium RIFOXYD1_FULL_46_19 | reverse complement strand
ACTTATCCTGGGGCTGGAGAAGGTCCCAAGGGTATGGCTGTTCGCCATTTAAAAAGTTACGCGAGCTGGGTTCAAACCGTACTGAGACTAATTGCAAAATTGGTAGAAGTGCAGTTTGAATCCCTTCGAGTAGAAAGTTTTAGTTTTTTCGTCTATGAAATTAAGAATAGAAATCTGTCAAGGGATAAAACTTTGGCGGATGAGACAACCATAATCACGGCGGCCTAACATTTAAATGTTAGGACAAGCTGACTTATATCGGTAAAACCCTAAAATATTAACCATATTTGGGCGATACCGAGGGAAGCAGGCACTAATTAGTCCTTGTACCCGTAGAGACTGAATGTCAGACATCTCAAACTTTAGGCTAAAACAATTTTATAATTGTTCGCCCGAAGAGGGATGAAGTTACAGTCCAATGCACTTAGTAATAAGTGAAAACATGCGTGAGACAGGTTGGTCTCCTATCTGCTGCAGGCGTTGATACTTGAGAGGATTTGTCTCTAGTACGAGAGGACCGAGATGAACTGACCTCTGGTCTACCGGCTGTCGTGCCAACGGCACCGCCGGGTAGCTAAGTCGGGAAAGGATAACCGCTGAAAGCATCTAAGCGGGAAGCCAACCTCAAGATTAGGTATCGTTATGAGACCCGTGGAAGATGACCACGTTGATAGGCACTAGGTGTAAGCGCTGTAAGGCGTTCAGCCGTGGTGTACTAATTCGTCCATTCCTATTAGGAAATTAGAAAATCAATCTGAGCTGAAAAATTTAGCTTAGACACGATTTTTGATTGTGAAGTTTACAATGTTGTTTCAAATTATATTAAGTTAGGATTATGTGTTTTGGCGGTTTGACGCAGTGGTCACACCTCTTACCATTCCGAACAGAGAAGTTAAGCACTGTAGTGGCGATGGTACTCCTTTGGGGGAGAGTAGCTAGCCGCCAGAACACATAATCTTAACGATTTTAGGAAAAAAACCAGCTGGATAGCTGGTTTTTTCTTTTGTCTTAAGTTTCCATTTACATTTGGTGTCAGCCGAGCCCGTGTCTGTTATAATAGAGTAATATGACTTGGCGCTTTCGTCGACAACTGACTATCGTTTTTGTAATTTTGGTGTTTTTTGCTGTGATTTTTAGTCTGATTTACTTTTACACGCGTCCGGCTCCGACTTGTTTTGATGGGGTCCAAAATGGCGCTGAACAAGGAGTCGACTGCGGAGGAACCTGCGTTAAAATTTGTAGTGACCAGGCGATACCTCTAATAACTTTATGGACCCGACCCTTTGAAATTTCCCCCGGGGTTTACTCGGCTGTTGCTTACGTCGAAAATCCGAACCGTAATCTGGGTGTTCCTTATTTAGCTTACAAGATAGATTTAGCCGATGAAACCGGACGAGTGGTAGCTAGTGGTACTGGTTATACTTTCGTGAATCCTAGTGAACGTTTGCCAATTTTTATCGGTAATATCCGAGCGACAACGGGCTCAGTTAAAAGTGCTTACATCGAATTTACCGAACCGATTGAATGGAAGAAGCTAAGTCGGGAAGTGCCAAAACTATCAATTCGCCAAACGGGTTTAGAATTACTACCCACCCCGAGGCTCACGGCTGAAGTGACCAATGGTTCTATTTACGATATAAACAATTTGCCGGTCGTGGTGGTCATTTCCGATCAAAACGGCAACTCTTTCACCGGTAGTGCCACTTTAGTCGACCGTTTGCCAGCCGGTGGACAAGCTCAAATTAGTTTTACCTGGCCTTTGTCTTTTAGTAGCGAACCGGTGCTATTTGACTTGTACCCCAGGACAAGTGTGTTCGATTTGCCGCAAATTTAGTAGTTATGACGATGAATCTCAGGTCCATTCTCGGACGGGTTTCCATTGATTGGATATTGGTTTCCGCTACCATTCCGCTTTTGCTGGCCGGACTTTTGACGATGAATTCCTTTACGGTGGATAGTTATTACTTCGATCGGCAGGTTTTTTGGATTATTGTTTCTTTTGCTATTTTTTTTATTTTCAGTTTTGTGGATTGGCGCTTTTTGCGTCGAACTGAGGCGGTGGTGATTTTCTATGTTTTAGGTTTAGTTGGCTTAGTGGGGGTGGCTTTGTTTGGGCAAGTCAGTCGAAATGTCCAGAGTGCCCTGTCTTTTGCTGGCGTGTCTATTCAGACCTCGGAATTTATGAAACTGCTGTTAATTATTATTCTAGCTAAGTATTTTTCCCGGCGCCATATTGAAATAGCCCGCGTTCAGCATGTGGTTATTTCCGGGCTCTATGCCTTTGTGCCCTTTGTATTGGTGGCGCTTCAGCCGGACTTTGGGTCCGCTATGGTAATTTTCTTTATTTGGCTGGGTATGACCATGGTATCGGGTATTTCCAAAAAGCATTTGGCTTTGGTGTTTTTGGTAGGCACTTTGGCTTTTAGTGGCTTGTGGATTTTTGCTTTTGCCGATTATCAAAAGGATCGGATTAAAACCTTCATCCATCCACTGGCTGACATTCAAGGGGCTGGTTATAACGCTTTTCAGTCCACTGTGGCGGTGGGGTCGGGTCAGATTTTAGGTAAAGGGGTTGGTTACGGGAGTCAGTCCCGCTTAAACTTCCTGCCTGAGCACCAAACCGACTTTATTTTTGCGGCCTTTGCCGAAGAGTGGGGTTTTATTGGAGTGTTGTTAGTTTTTTTGTTGTTCGGAATTATTATCTGGCGTATTGTACTTGTCGCTTTAAACGGAGCCACGAATTTTGAAGTCTTGTTTGGTCTCGGGTTGTCGATACTTTTAATGTCTCATTTTATTATCCACGTGGGGATGAATATTGGCCTCTTACCAGTGACCGGCTTACCGGTTTCATTTATGTCATACGGAGGGTCTCATCTATTAACCGTCTTTATGGGTCTTGGTATGCTGATGGGAATGAGAAAATACTCCAATGTTTTCCATCGGGATGATATTCACAATGAGTTTTTAGGACCGAAATAGTTAACGATAGTACAAGTTTATAGTAGCTTGGACCATCTGATTTTGGCTAAACTTTTCCCTAATATGTTTAGCTAATTGTTCGGCCATTTCTTTCATAACTTGAGGCTGACTAAGGGCTTGTTCCAGTTGGTAAGCCAGTTCATCAACGTGTTTAGACTGGAAAAGTAAGCCGGATTCCTGATGGGTTATGACTTCCGGAATACCACCTACTCGAGAAGCGATCACTGGCACCCTAGCGAGTCCAGCTTCCAGTAAGACGTAAGGGAAGGCTTCTGTGCGTGAAGCTATCAAGAATAAGTCCAAAGCTTTTATATAACCGCGGGCGTCTTCCAGAGCCCCGGCTAAATGAATCTGGTTGGATATAGTTAATTTGTCTGTTAAGCTGGTTAGCTCTTGTCTTTTTTCTCCCTCACCAATAATTACCAGGTGGGCTTGCGGAAATTTACTGGCTATTAGGGCAAAGGCCCGAATGGCAATATCTACTCCTTTATTTTGGTGCAATTCATTGATCATGCCGATCCAAATATATTCATCGGCTGGCTTGGCGGTGAAGTTGGTGGCCTTGGTTAGAGTTTGGCGAGCTAGGTGCCGATCAATCAAGGGGTAGGGGTCGAGCCCATTGTAAATTACTTCCACTTTACGCTTGGTTCCGGGCCAACTTTTAATTTGATCTTTTATTCTTTGGCACACTGCAATAACTTGGTGGGATAAAGTGATAGTTAGCCAGTGACCGATGGCAATCATTATTTTAGTGACAAGCGAGCGATCTTCATTAAAAGCCCAGCCATGGCCGGTAAATATTATTTTTTTAACACCGGTTAGCCGGCCGGCTAATGCTCCTAAGCCTCCGATTTTTGAACTATTTAGGTGGACAATGTCTGGCTGGACTGATCGGAATAGTTTAAGGAGTTGCCAGAAGACACGCAGGTCATTGAATAAGTAAATATCTCGCTCCAGATAGGGGATAGTAATGGTTGGGATTTCAGCTGCTTGCAGACGACGGGTGAGGAGGCCGCTACCACCACTAGCCACCAGGGGCTCAAATTCATCTCGGGGTAAGGCGGTAGCTAAATCATAGACATAACGCCCCGCCCCGCCCCAAGTAGACTTAGTGATTAAATATAATATTTTAATTTTAGCTGGCATGTTGATAATTAATTATGAAGGTGGTGGATGGGGAAGGCACCATAGCTATGACCACATAACGTAATTTAAGCATGATAAACCTCTGGCGGAAAGAGCAATTTTTAAATGGAGAAGGTGCTTGTTTGGGGGCTGATAGGGGATGGCGCTTGGGGGTATTTTGTTGTATTATCTCTACCAATGAAAATAAGAATTACCGGTCAGCCAGTATTGCTGGTGTTGGGGGATATTGTAGCCCTGGTTTTGGCCCTGTGGCTTACCTTAGTTCTTCGCTATGCTGATTTGCCTTCCTCAGCAGTCTTTGAAAGCCATTTGGTACCTTTTTCGGTGATATTTCTTATTTGGCTTGGAGTTTACTTCATTTACGACCTCTATAGTGAGCAAACCACTTTTTTTCAACGCCAGCTAGATTCAGTTTTAAGTAGTGCTCATATTGTTAATAGTATTATCGCCTTGGCTTTTTTCTATTTCATTCCTTACTTTTATATTACGCCCAAGACTAATTTATTCCTGTTTCTTTTAGTGTCATTTGTGTTATTAATTGGTTGGCGGCGCTATTTGGCCGTCTGGGTGATTAGAGGTAGTGAGCAGCAACTTTTCTTTGCTTGTGCCGGAGTGGCGGTGACCGAGCTGGTCGAAGAAATAACTACCAATCCTTTATATCGGATCAAGCTAATAGCTGAAGAAGAGGCCAAGTCTGAGCAAAATACGATGGAGCCTTTGGTGGTTATAAATACTCACGATAGCGATTCTGGACGCTTGTTGGGTTTTTATAATATGATGTCCTTTGGTGCTCGTTTTATCACTTTAGATAGTTTATACGAGACGGTTTTCGGACGGGTACCGGTCGCTAATATTTCGGAGCGTTGGTTTTTAGAATCGGTTTCCACTCAACCAAAACCGGTTTATGATTTATTCAAGCGTCTGATGGATATTCTCATTGCCGGTACCCTTGGTTCGGTAACCATATGGGTTTACCCCTTGGTGTGGATTTTAGTAAAGCTGGGTGACGGCGGGAGTTTGTTTAGTATCCAGGAACGAGTGGGCCAAAATAATCGACCGGTAAAATTATATAAGTTCAGGACCATGGAAATTGCCAATGATGGTGGCCACTGGCAGTCGACCGATAATCAGGTGACTCGACTTGGTTCGTGGTTACGTCGGTCAAGAATAGATGAGCTGCCTCAGTTGTGGAATGTGATAAAAGGGGACTTATCACTTATTGGCCCACGGCCTGAATTTGCCGAGGCCGTACGTCATTACTCCCAGGAAATTAAGTATTATAATATTAGACACTTGCTAAAGCCGGGTCTATCGGGCTGGGCTCAAATTTATGAGCAAAGGTACAGCGGGGAGAAAACTCATCATACTATAGGTATAGAGGCCACCAAGAATAAACTGTCTTATGATATTTACTATCTTAAAAATAGAAATATTTTACTTGATCTAAAAATTGCTTTGAAAACGATTAGAATTTTACTGTCACGGAGTGGAATTTAAAGTTACTTAATTTTTAACATATTTTATGAAAGTATTAGTTACGGGTGGAGCGGGTTTTATTGGGTCACATTTAACCGATAAACTTTGCGACTTGGGCCATAGTGTTCAGGTTTTGGACAATTTAGTGGGTGGCAAGGTTGGTAATGTAAACAAGAAGGCAGTTTTGCACCAAGTGGATATTTGCAATTTAGGGGCAATCCTACCTTTGTTTGAGGGTGTGGATTATGTTTTTCATCTCGCAGCTTTGCCAAGAGTAGCCTACTCCATTGAGCATCCGGCTGAGAGTAATGAAACGAATGTTACCGGCACGGTTAATGTTTTAATTGCCGCTAAAGAGGCTAAGGTTAAAAAAGTAATTTATTCTGCTTCGAGTTCCGCTTATGGTGATCAGCCGGTCTTGCCTCTTGAAGAATCTATGCCGGCCAATCCCAAGAGTCCTTATGGTTTGCAAAAATACATTGGCGAAATGTATGCTCGGGTTTTTAATAACGTGTATGGATTACCGACCGTTTGCCTACGTTATTTTAATGTTTATGGACCACGCTACTCGGCGGAGGGGGCTTACGCTTTAGTTATTGGAAAGTTTTTAGAGCAAAGACATCGAGGTGAACCAATGACTATTACCGGCGACGGCAGTCAGTCTCGAGATTTTACTCACGTTTATGACGTGGTGAGAGCTAATATTTTAGCCATGGAAAAGACAGAAGTGGCCGGTGGGGAAGTCTTTAATATTGGATCAGGTTGCAATATGACGATTAAAGAAATTGCAGAGTTAGTAGGTGGACCGGTTGAATACGTTCCGGCCCGTCTCGAACCCAAAGATACTTTAGCGGATAATAGTAAAGCTAAAACTTATCTGGACTGGCAGCCGACCATCAGTATTGAAGAGGGTATCAAAGAGTTAAAAAAACTAAGAGAAACAGCCTAATGAAGAACACTGTAATCGTAGATGGGCGCCAGATCGCAAGTCAGATTCAGAGGAAGCTTAGCCAGGAAGTGACTGACAACAATATCAAGCTTAAGCTGGCGGTTGTTTTGGTGGGTGACAATAAAGTTTCAGCTCGCTATGTGGACCGTAAGGTGGCATTTGGACAAGCTATTGAGGTTGAGGTGACAGTGAGAGAGTTTGACTCGTCCATTCATGAGGAAGAATTAATAAACGAAATTGAGCGGTTGACTATTGATCAGTCGATAGGGGGAGTGGTTGTACAATTACCACTACCGACTCATTTAGATACAGAAAAAATTTTGTCAGCCATTCCGGCCAGTAAAGACGTTGATGCCTTGGGCTTGGAACCAATGGTGGAGTCTCCGGTGGTGGAAGCGGTTAAGGAAATATTGGATCAATACAAGGTTAAAGTTACCGACCGGCAAGTGGTGGTGGTGGGAGCTGGTCGCCTGGTGGGGCGACCACTGGCTAAATGGTTTACCGAAGAGGGTGGGGCAGTAGAACTGGTCACTAAAAGTACCGATAATTTGGCTGGCGCTTTAGCCTTAGCTGATATTATTGTTTTAGGGGCTGGAGAGCCTGGTCTGGTGAAACCGGATATGATCAAGGAGGGTGCTGTTTTAATCGACGCTGCCACGAGCGAGGTGGCTGGTCGCCTAGCTGGGGATGCCGATCCTGATTGTGCTAAGAAATGTGCCGTTTTTACCCCGGTGCCAGGTGGGGTGGGTCCGCTGACTATTGCTATGCTATTTAAGAATTTTTTTGACTTAGTCAAAAGGCAGAGTTAGCTTGCCTTTTAGCCTTTTTAGCTTATAATTGCCAATGATGAATATCTATCGGGTGGGGGCGGTATTGCTAGTTTTAGGCAGCTTAGCCCTGAGTTATTTTGTTTATACTTCCGAACAAACTGAGGCCGCTTGGTCCCGACCTTTTCGCTTGGGCCTTGATTTATCAGGTGGAACCCACTTGGTTTACCGAGCCGATGTTACCGAAGTACCCGCCGGCGACATTGCTGAATCAATGGCGGCCCTTAAGGAGGTGATAGAACGCCGCATTAATATTTTTGGGGTATCGGAGCCCATCATTCAAGTTGAATCTAGTGGTCTAGGGGACGGAGCCAGTAATAAGCTTATTGTGGAATTGCCGGGGGTAACGGATGTCGAGGAAGCCCTAGCAGTTATCAGTAAAACCCCGCTTCTAGAATTTAAAGTGGAGGGGGTCGACGAAGCGGCTTTGGCTAGGAGTTTGGCGGCTTCAGTGTCGGCCGACTCGAATGCTTCGACTACGATGATTAGCCTGGCTTCAATGTATCAAGACTCGGGTCTAACTGGTAAATACTTAAAACGAGCCCAGGTAATATTTCCACCACCGGCCGCTGGTACTGCCCCAACTGGTCCGACGGTTTTGGTCGAGTTTACTCCTGATGGGGCGGAACTTTTTGCCACTATAACCCGCGATAATATCGGTAAAACGGTCGGGATTTTTCTAGATGGGGAGTTAGTGTCAGCGCCGGTAGTACAGGAAGAAATTACCGCGGGTGAAGCCCAAATTACCGGCAATTTTACTGTCGACGAGGCCAAGACGTTGGTGCGCGATCTTAATTTAGGAGCCTTACCAGTGCCAATCGAACTAGATTCTACACAAACCATTGGTCCTAGCTTGGGGGCGGACGTTCTTGACGCTGGTCTGCGGGCCGGACTCATCGGCTTTATCGTGCTCGCCCTCTTTATGATTTTATGGTATCGCTTGCCGGGACTGGTGGCTGTTTTGTCGCTTACGGTTTACGTGGTCATAATGTTGGCAATTTTTAAATTGATCCCGGTTACTCTGACAGCCGCCGGTATTGCCGGTTTTATTTTGTCGATTGGTATTGCGGTTGATGCCAATGTTTTAATTTTTGAAAGACTAAAAGAGGAAATGAAGCGAGGGCGATCAATTCCGGAAGCGGTTAAAGAAGGTTTTGCTCGAGCCTGGTTGTCCATTCGAGATTCAAACTTATCTGGCATACTGTCTGCTATTGTCTTGTTTTGGTTTGGTACCAGTTTGATCAAAGGCTTTGCCTTGGTTTTACTTATCGGTATTATCGTTAGTATGTTTACGGCTATCACGGTGACTAGGACCTTGCTTCTGGCCCTAGGGGTAAAGCATAAGGGCCGAGTGTCTACTTTCTTATTCAGTAACGGGTTCACTAAATAATATGTTTGTTATTAAACATCGCCGCAAATTTTTTGCTATTTCCGCTTTAGTGGTGGGATTGGCGGTGGCGGCCATTTTATACTTTGGTTTAAATTTTGGTACCGATTTTACTGGGGGTAGTATTTTAGAATTGCGCTATCCGGAGGGCCGGCCAACCGCAGGTGAAATTAAAAATTCTTTGGCTACGACTCCTTTTGCGGCTAGCCAGGTGCAACCAGCTGGTGACAGTAATGTTATTCTCCGTTTGCAAGCCATTGACGAAGCCGAAAAGGAGGAGCTTATTAGTACTTTGGCCGAAGTTTCGGCTCAGACGCTGACGGAAGAGCGATTTAGCTCGATTGGTCCAACCATTAGTGGTGAGCTGGCTCGCCGGGCGGGTTTGGCCCTGGTGATCGTGGTAATTTTAATTGTTTTATTTATTGCCTTTGTTTTTCGCCACGTGTCGGAGCCAGTTAGCTCTTGGAAGTATGGCTTGGTGGCAGTGCTCACTTTGCTCCATGACATTATTATTCCAACCGGGGTGTTTGCTGTGTTGGGCTATTTGTATGGAGTCGAAATTGACGCCCTCTTTTTAACCGCCATGCTGACTATTTTAGGTTTATCTGTTAACGACACAATTGTCGTTTTTGATCGCATCCGAGAAAACTTAAAAAATAAGGTCGCTCCGCATTTTGAAGACGTGGTAGGTTTGAGTTTACAGCAAACTTATGCGCGGTCAATTAATACTTCCTTGACCATTATTGTAGTCCTATTGGCTTTGTATATTTTTGGAGGTACCACTACTAAAGACTTTGCTTTAGCTTTAACTATCGGTATGACTGTCGGTACCTACTCGTCAATCTTCTTAGCCGCTCCGCTTTTAGTGACTTGGGACAAGTGGTCTAGTCGTCGGGGTTAGTTTAAAATTCTAGTCCACTTAAACGGTCTTATTCTCCCAGAATAAGACCGTTTAAGTTGGCTCTCCCGTCGCTTTTTTATGGCCTATTTTAAGGATTTGAGGGACAAATTAAGGCCCTATTCCACAGGGTTGACATCCATTTCGCTTCCTATATAATACCCTTACTACCTATTTCAATAGGTTGTTGTTTTATTTCGGTCATTGAAAATTTAGATCCAAACGCAAAAAAAGTTTCTGTTATTTTTTCTAGTGTTCCGTTCATGCGAAACTAGACTCGGCTGGCCGATTTTATCAGCTTGACCAGAGTCAGCTTTAGTTTACTCACTTTTAGTGAGTAAACTAAAACGTTTCGCTTTTCTTTGAGAGTTTGATCTTGGCTCAGGATGAACGCTGGCGACGTGGATAAGGCATGCAAGTCGAGGGCCGCCTTCGGGCGGACCGGCAAACGAGGTAGTAACACGTAGGAACGCACCCAGAAGTCATGAATAGCCGGCCGAAAGGTCGGGTAATACATGATGGTCCCTTAGGGGTAAAGATTTATCGCTTCTGGAGCGGCCTGCGGGATATCAGCTAGTTGGTAGGGTAATGGCCTACCAAGGCTATGACGTCTAGGGGAGGTGAGAGCCTGACCCCCACCGATGGTACTGAGACACGGACCATACACCTACGGGTGGCCGCAGTCGAGAATCTTCCACAATGGGCGAAAGCCTGATGGAGCGACGTCGCGTGAAGGATGAAGCACTTAGGTGCGTAAACTTCTTTTATGAGGGAAGAAGCTATATAATTAGTGTGACGGTACCTCATGAATAAGGGGCTGCTAAACTCGTGCCAGCAGCAGCGGTAATACGAGTGCCCCAAGCGTTATCCGGAATTACTGGGCGTAAAGGGTGTGTAGGCGGTCTGGTTAGTCTTTTGTTAAAGCCTCGGGCTTAACCCGAGAGATGCGAAAGAAACGGCCAGACTATTGAGAGTGCGAGAGGCCTGTGGAACTCATGGTGTAGGGGTGAAATCCGTTGATATCATGGGGAACACCGAAAGCGAAGGCAGCAGGCTGGCGCACTTCTGACGCTGAGACACGAAAGCGTGGGTAGCGAACGGGATTAGATACCCCGGTAGTCCACGCCCTAAACGATGTTCTCTCGCTTTTCGGAGTATCGACCCTCTGAGAGGCCAAGCTAACGCGTTAAGAGAACCGCCTGGGAAGTACGGCCGCAAGGCTAAAACTCAAAAGAATAGACGGGGACTTGCACAAGCGGTGGATCATGTGGTTTAATTCGTAACTAAACGAAGAACCTTACCAGGGTTTGAAACCCAAACGACGTCCCGGGGAAACTCGAGACTTCTTCACAAGAGACGGTTGGGCAGGTGATGCATGGCTGTCGTCAGTTCGTGGCTTGAGTTGTTCCCTTAAGTGGGGAAACGAACGCAACCCTCATCGTCTGTTACAAGTGTCAGGCGAGACTATCCATCTTTGATGGGAGGAAGCGGGGATGACGCCAAGTCAGCATGTCCCTTTGACATCCTGGGCTACACACATGATACAATGGCCACTACAACGGGTCGCGACGCCGAGAGGCTAAGCTAATCCTAAAAAAGTGGCCCCAGTTCGGATTGAGGTCTGCAACTCGACCTCATGAAGTTGGAATCGCTAGTAATCGCGGGTCAGCTATACCGCGGTGAATACGTTCTCAAGTCTTGTACTCACCGCCCGTCAAGCCAGGGGAGCCGGGAATACCCGAAGTCTCACTTATGTGGGCCTAAGGTAAGCTCGGTGACAAGGGTTAAGTCGTAACAAGGCACGGCTAGCGGAAGCTGGTCGTGGAACTATTCCATTTGGACGTTCGAATATTGAAAAATATTTGAGCTTATCCGGTTGATCATTCACCTTTGGTGGATGGAGTGATGATTCTATGACTCTAAACATGAATCGGTGACCTCGGGCGCACCTATCGCCCGAGTGAACGGAACACCGGAAAAGATCGCAGACTTTTTTGACCTTGGATTTAAATACTATAAGTGGAAAACTCCTAAAAAACGCCCAAGTTGGGCGTTTTTTAGGTCTAGCTCAGCTTTATTGACATAAATTTCCAAACGTGCTAATATTAAGTTAGAGTTTGAAAATGGGAGGATGAGGAATGAACTCAATAGTCAGGAAGCAGTCGGCTTCCAAAAAGTTTTTGAAAGGTGTTTTGGAAGCCTCCGCCGGAGTCGGCATCATTTTGCTGATGACGGCAGTGCTTGGTTGGTTTGTTGTTTCGGCGATGGATCAGCCGGTCGTTTATCGGACCCACCCCGACGGGGAGGTCCAGAGAGTCCTCGTCGTCGAAGACGGCGAGGAGAGGGAATACGGCCCGGAGTGGCTCGAGGCTAATCCAGGGAGCTACCAGGAAGTTTGGGTAGCTCCGGCCCACTTAAGGGCCGACGTAGAGTAATTTTACCCGCCAAGTAGCTGTTGTGTTATGGTTACTTGGATCGGCGTGTGCGTCTTGCCTTGGCGAAAAGCCGGGGCAAGACGCTTTTTTGTTTCAGTCAGCCGTTCTTGTTTTTAGGTTGGATTTTTGGTATATTTCGTGGTGTTTGTGCGATTAGCTCAGGTGGTTCTTTTAAAAAATATTAGCTCCAATTTGATTGGTAAAGTGCGCGATTAGCTCAGGTGGTTAGAGCGCGTCACTGATAATGACGAGGTCCCAGGTTCGAGTCCTGGATCGCGCACCTTACCCGGCAGTTAGCTAATATTTTTAACAGAGCGGTAAAAAGCTTACGAATCTCGCTTTTTACCTAATAATGACGAGGTCCCAGGTTCGAGTCCTGCTTTGCCCGCCAAAGCTTTAGCGACGGAGGGGTACGTGCACCAAGAGATTATAGAGTGATAAGTTTAAATAAATCTTTTATAATATGACAATATTAGATAATAAAGTTTTTGCATCAATTCTATTTGTTTTTATTATAGTAACCTTGGTTATAGTACTTAGGATTCAAGAAAAAATATTAAAAAAAATTATTAATTTATTTGAAACAAAATACACTAATTTAAATGTACTTCCTAAATCATATTTTGTTAAACTCAAACAAAGTAATTTTTTTTACTATTCTAATATTGCTAGTTGGAGTAATTGGTATTTATTAAAGAACTATTCTAATTTACCTAAAGATATATCCGAATTATTCAAAAAAATGATTTTACTGTGGATAATTACTCCAATAAGCGTAATAGTAATTTTGATATTATTATTTTTAATTTTTTAATTAAAGATTTTTAATGTGGGACACTTTTAAGAACTATCCCTTAGGTCGGTTTCCTTGCGGACTCTCCACATAGCAGTACTTTAAAGGAAATTTCTACAAAATTTTTTTAAATAATTTAATCTCCAAAGCCTTACTTTACTCACCAGCTCTGTTCACCCTAACTTTAGTGTCGGGGGAAGCTTTAGTTACAGCAGAGACTGCGCACCACTTTTTCTCTTTATTCCTTGTGGAATAAAGTCTTTGATTATCACTACTTCCACCGCCATACTAAATACAGTGAGGATTTTTGGTTGAGATTAAAAGGCGAGGAGGAGGTATGAGACTGAAGATGGTGGTTAGTCAATTTGACCGGCAATGTCAATCAGTCGAGTTTACCGCCGAGGTCAGAGAGTTAGTGGTCCAGATCCAAGGACTACTTGAACAAAAGTGGGGTGACACTTTTGTTGTATATAATCACTTCAATTCTATAATCCCGTTCTTTGAAGTTTACAACTCCAAAGAGCGGCAATCAGTATTTATGATTGAAAGTAATTGTCGGGTGACCAACTCTTACCGATCGCTTTCTTGTGCTTTGTCAGTTTTAAACAAAAATCCGGATCTTTTGTTTTTGAGTAGACTGGAAGAAGAACTGAAAGCTTTTGGAATTAAGGAAGGGCTAGACGAAATTAGCTGCGTCTTACTCTATGACTAGGATTCAAGTCGACCTCAGTCGGGGTGCTAGTGTGGTGCCCCGATTTTTATGACATTTTTGGGCGGTCGTAGGGCTTGTTTTTACATTTCAATTTTTTGACTTAGCCTGCTACAATCTGGGGATGGATGATAGTGATTATTTTAGAGGCAGAAAAATAACTATGCTCGGTCTTGGCCTGTTAGGGCGCGGCATCGGGGTGACTCGTTTTTTAGCGGCAGCTGGGGCCCAACTTACTATCACCGACTTGAAATCGGCTACTGATCTTAAAGATTCTTTAGACCAGCTGTCGGAGTATGACAATATTACTTATGTTTTAGGTGAACACCGCTTAGAGGATTTTACTAATCAGGATCTAATTATCAAAGCCGCTGGGGTACCACTAAATTCGCCTTTTATTGCGGAAGCTAAAAAAAATGGTATTCCAGTGAAAATGGATGCTTCACTTTTCCTGGAGCTGGCGCCACCTGGAGTGGTGACAGTGGGTGTTACTGGTACTCGTGGTAAAAGCACGGTGACTCATTGGTTGGAACAGGTGTTGAAAGCGGCCAACCAGGTGGTTTACTTAGGTGGTAATGTGCGCGGTATTGCTACTTTACCCTTACTGTCAAAAGTCAAAGCAGGGGATTATGTAGTGTTGGAGCTGGATTCTTGGCAGTTGCAGGGTTTTGGTGAAGCGGGTTTAAGTCCGCAGGTGGCTATCTTTACCACTTTTATGCAGGATCATCAAAACTATTATCAGAATAATATGGATTTGTACTTGGCTGATAAAGCTAATATTTTCCTCAATCAACACGCGGAAGATTTTTTGGTTTTAGGTGAGCAAGCCGAGTCAGCTGTGTTAGAGCAGTATAAAGATAAAATAAAAAGTCATTTAATTATTGCAGGTCATACTTTGCCGGTTGGCTGGGCAGTGAAGTTGCTGGGCGCCCATAATCGTTACAACGCCTCTTTGGTTTATGAGGCAGCGATTGCTTTGGGTCTTGAGGTTGAAGATGTTAAACGGGGAATTGAGACTTTCCCCGGCGTTCCTGGTCGCTTGGAATACTTAGGCGAGAAAAAAGGTATCAAATTTTATAACGACAACAATGCCACTACTCCCGACGCGGCGATGGCGGCGGTCAAAGCTTTTCCTGACTACCAAGGGAAAATTATCTTGATTGGTGGTGGGGCGGATAAGGAACTCGATTTTTCAGAGTATGCCAGATTAATGCCGACTTATGTGAAGAAATTTATCTTATTTAAAGGCAGTGCCACTGAAAAGATTAAAGCGGTTTTGCCGTCTGAAATCGAAGTGGTAGAGGTGACCTCCATGACCGAAGCTCTTGATCAGGCTCAAATCTCGGCCACCGCAGGCGACCTGATTTTACTGTCGCCCGGCGCGGCCAGTTTTGGGGTTTTTAAGAATGAATATGAGAGGAATGATCAATTTGTTACACTGGTAGGGCAAATTTAATATGGCCAAAATAAAAACCAAAAAGCTTAAAGTCAAACCACTTACTCTCGACACCCTGCTTACGGTGGTGGAAAAAAGTGTGGGCACGAAAATGTTTCAGACCATTTACGCTGAAGTAGATGGACAGAAAAAAGATATCACTCGGGCTGGGGATTTATCTTGCGCTTTTTTTGTGTCGGGTGTGCTCAGTATGTTTGGTTTGGTTGACCGGCTTCACTCTACCGTGACTGGAACGGTGAAAGCTTTGGAAATAGCCGGTTGGAAAAAAACTAAAAACTTAGAGCCGGGAGCGGTCATAGTTTGGGGTCCTTCGGTTGATGGCAGTTTTACCCACGATCATCTGGGATTTTATTTAGGCGCTGAGGAGGCGGTCAGTAATATTTGGCAAAAGCATGTACCGGGGAAGCACTACTACACTTTCGCTAAAACAGGCAGCGGTAAATACCGGCCGATTCTTGCTATCTATCGCCATTCTAAATTGAAATAAAATGAAAGTTGCTGAGTCAATTTTACTCTCCCAATATTTAGATTTGAAAAATAAAAATTGGCAAAAGGCTGGTTGCGGAGTGGTCAGTCTCTTGATGCTCATGCGTTGCTACCCACCCTCTGGGTCTCAGCCGAAACGGCCTTTGCCGGATTTAAATAAATTGTATCAAGTAGGGTTAAACCGCCGGGCTTATATAAAAGGCGTGGGTTGGCGACACTCGGGGCTCGTGGGTTTGGCTAAAATTTACGGCTTTAAGAAGTCTCGCGCTTATGATTTAGCCAAAGAAGAAAAAGCTAAGGCTCTAAGTCTTCTTAAAGAAGAGCTAAAGAAAGGACCAGTTATGGCTTCTGTTTTTTCTAAATATGAGCCAGGGCGAGCTGGGCACTTGGTGGTCTTGCTATCGCTTACCAACACCACGGCTGAAGTTTTAGATCCTGATACTGAGGAGCGGCATAAAATTTACCAGCGCTTGCTGGCTAAAAAGTTCCTGACTGCTTGGAAGGGGAGATTTATTGCTGTGCGTCCTTAATTTTACTCTGCCAGTGGAGTTGCACATCATCCAGTTCTTTTCAGTAGTCCCTTTTGTGAAAAAAATTGACAGATTATGTCTTGTACAGTATAACTAAGGAGGAAAAGTCTTCTGGGGTTTCGCATAGGGCGAAATGAGGGAAGACTGAAAGGAGTTTGATATGCGAGATGAATGGAAAGAAGCCAGGCAAGCGGTAGCCCTTGCTGGCGAGGTGTTTAATGTCTTCGCTCAGACGATGGCGCGGCGGGGAGTGGAACCGGAAAAAATCCTGAGGTGGTTAAATACTCCTGAGGGTCTGAGAGTTATGACCGAGGGGGTTGATCGAATTTGTGATGAATATTTAAGGTCGACGGAAAAATCTCGAGCTGACCTCCTCGAGTTCGTCGGCACTACCATTATTCCCGCTACCACGGAGCCGTTCGTTGCCAAAGACAGATTCCTTCTCAAAAAAGACGGAGGGATTTGCTCGAATTTCAGCAATAACTTCACCACCTGGTTCCTGTCGGGGAAAGGCAAAATCGAAGAGCCGATATCAGAAACCACGCTCCACTACGACAAGCTTCGGCAGTCCTCCCTGGACATACAGATTATCGCCGAACTTGGCGGCAAAACAAAAGCCGAAACCACCTTGACGGAGATGTTCTCCTTGATGGAGAAGCAGAGAAGCGGTGAGTCTGGTCCCTTGCTTAACAACGGCCGAGCCAACATTTTCTACGTCAAGGACCAGAATAGTTTGCTTTGTACGGTCTACGTGTACTGGAACGGCGACGGCTGGTTCGTCTCTGCGCTCTCTGTCGAGCGCTCGAACGGGTGGGGCGATGGTGGTCGTCAGGTGTTCTCTCGCCTGCCTGCGTCACTTTAATCATTAGTCTGTACCGAAATTGTATAGACTCTAGAAACCCCTGACCTGCTTAAGCAGGTCAGGGGTTAATTTTGTTTTAGTTATCAGAAAATGTTTTAATTGAGCGTATGGTTGATTTAAATAATATAAACATTCCTTCGCTTGAGCTACGGCGGACAAAGCAAGTTCACTTTATTGGTATTGGGGGGATAGGTGTTTCAGCTATCGCTCGCATGATGATGTTGGAGGGCAAAATCGTTAGCGGTTCCGACCAGTCGGAAACTTTAGTGACGGAAGAATTAAGAAAACTAGGTGCTACTATTTACATTGGCCATAAGGCCGACCAGGTGCCAGCTGAGGCGGATTTGGTTATTTACACCATTGCTGTGCCCCCCTCGAACCCGGAATTTGCCAAAGCGGAGGAACTTGGTTTACCGATGCTTACTTATCCTGAAGCCCTGGGGATGATCAGTAGCGATAAATACACGATTGCGGTGGCTGGCACCCACGGTAAGACCACCACCACTGGCATGTTGGCTAAAATTTTTCTCGACGCTGGACTTGATCCGACGGTGGTTGTGGGCAGTTTTTTGAAGGATTTTCAGTCAAATTTTGTGGCTGGAACTGGAAAATATTTCATTGCCGAAGCTTGTGAGTATCGTCGCTCCTTCTTAAATTTAACACCCCAAATTCTGGTTATCACTAATATCGAAGCTGATCATCTGGATTACTACAAAGACTTGGCTGATATTCAGGCGGCTTTTCGGGAGCTAGCGCACAAAGTACCGGCCGATGGTTTTATTGTTTGTGATACAGCTGATCCTCATCTAAAACCAGTTTTAGCGGGAGTGGTAGCGAAGGTGGTAGATTACCCAACCCAAACTGTCGAGGGCTTGGCTTTACGTTTTCCTGGGGCTCATTTGGTGGCTGATGCTAAAGCGGCCCTGGGTGTGGCCCTGGCTTGCAACTTAAACGAAGTTGAAACAGTCAAAGCTTTAAATAGTTTTTCCGGAACCTGGCGGCGGTTCGACTTTAAAGGTGTCACGGCCACTGGGGCGCGGGTTTATGATGACTACGCTCATCATCCGGATGAAGTTAGAGCTACTTTGCAGGCGGCCCGCGAAGAGGTGCAGGGTGGGCAAGTGGTGGCTATTTTCCAACCACATTTATACTCACGGACGAAAGATTTTTTATTACCATTTGCCGAGGCGCTGGTGCTCGCGGACCGGGTAATCCTGTTGCCTATTTACGCGGCGCGGGAAACCAGTGATGGCAGTATCGACAGCGCTGACTTAGCTAAAGCTATAAGGGCCACTGGTCATCAAGCGGTGGAAACTGTGCCGGATTTTACCGCCGCTGCTGAGGCGGCTGGGGTCGCCGGCCAAGGTGATCTTATTATGGTGATGGGGGCGGGGGATGTGACCGCCGTGTCGGAACTTTTAGTAGCTTGAAATAGTCGCCTGGTTTAGTAGAATGAGCTTTATATGAGAAGCATTATATTACGCAATCGGGCTAGTGCGATTTTGGGTTTATTAATTGTCGGGCTGGTATTTTTTAGTGGTCTGCCGGACGCTTGGACCAATACCTTGTATGTGGCCTTGGGCTTACTAATTGCCATTTTGGGTTTTACCGGCAATCATTATGCCAACAAGCTTTACGAAGAGGGCTATGACGAATTGGTGCAGAAAAATTTGGCCGATCCGGAAGTGGCGGCCGTGGCCGAGACCGTGGTGATAGAGGCCGAGGATTCATTACCAGACGATAATAGTCGCTCGTAGGATACGGGCTTTCCCTTTGAGCCTCATGAAGACCAGCTACAGCAGCTTGGCCGTAATCATTGGTGTGGCAATTCTAGTCGCTCTGGCGGCTTTTTTAGCTTGGCAGTTTTTACAGACACCAAACATGGAATACACTATGCCGGTTTATTCTAGCCAGGCTTGGGCTTTGGGGGCAGACAAGGAAAGTGAACCCGAACCGGTGCCTCATTTGGAAACTCCGGAACCTTTGAAAGCTGTCTATATGACCAGTTGTGTGGCTGGTACCCCGAGCTTGCGTCAAAAATTAATCAACTTAGTGAAAGAAACCGAGTTAAACGCTATCGTAGTGGACTTAAAAGATTATACCGGTGCGCTTAGTTTCAACCCCCAGAACGAAAGCCTCCAGTCTTACGCGGTGTCCAAGTGCCCGCTGGGTGACTTGGCCGAGCTTACCACAGCCATGCATGCGGAAAATATTTACGTCATCGGTCGCGTAACTGTGTTCCAAGATCCACTTTTTGCGGGGCACCACCCGGCGGAGGCGGTAAAAAACGAAACGGATACCAGCCGTTTGTGGGCTGATCGGAAGGGGATCAACTACATCGATCCGGCTTCGCGCTTGGCGTGGGATCATATTGTGGATATTTCCACTGATGCTTATGAGCAAGGGGTGGATGAACTAAATTTCGATTACATCCGCTTTCCCTCGGACGGTAATATGCAAGATATTCATTTTCCTTTGTCCGGGAATAGACCCAAGCCGGCCGTACTGGAAGAATTTTTTGTTTACTTAAATCAAAAGCTCAAGCCCACCGGGATGATTATTTCAGCTGATGTGTTTGGGATGACCACCTCGAGTTTTGTGGACGTAGGTATCGGCCAGGTGTGGGAAAGAACTTTACCTCACTTTGATTATGTCGCCCCCATGATTTACCCTTCCCATTATTACAATGGTTTTGGTGGCTACGCTAATCCTAATTCGTATCCTTACGAAATTATTACTAATGCCCTCACCACAGCTATCAGCCGAACCGAGGCCACTTCCACTAAAGTCGCCACGCTGGCTGGCGAACCGATCGCTTCTACTACCCCTCAACTTTACACTAAAAAGGCTTATAATCGGTCCAAAATTAGGCCGTGGTTGCAAGATTTTGACTATCCAGTAGTCTACACGCCGGCCATGGTCACCGCTCAGATTAAGGCCACTTATGACCTGGGTCTGACCTCTTGGATGATGTGGGATCCATCCAACAAATACACTCGAGAAGTTTATAAAGCGGAGTAAGGCGTGAGAAAATGTCGCTCTAATTGATCAGCCTTATGGCTTTTTCCCTTTGTAAATATGGGAGTAAGCGTTATACTTTAGTCTAGTCTTACTCTTATTTATGGATCAGTCTTCTCACATAAATTATTTTGCTCAAACCGACTTTCGGGGCCGAAAAATTACTTTCGGTATCAAGTCGGAAGATCGGGCCCGTCATATGTATGTGATCGGGAAAACTGGTATGGGCAAATCGACGATGCTCGAGAACCTGGCCATTCAAGATATTAAAAATGGCGAGGGGATGTGTTTTATCGACCCGCACGGTAAAACGGCAGAGTTGTTACTCGAATACATTCCGAAAGAGCGTCTCGACGATGTGCTTTACATTGCGCCGTTTGATTTAGATTACCCAATTGCCTTTAACGTGATGGAGGATGTGGGTAAAGACCGCCGCCACTTGGTGGCGGCGGGTCTCATGAGTGCCTTCAAAAAAATCTGGGTCGACGCGTGGTCGGCTCGGATGGAGTATATTTTAAACAACACTATTTTGGCTTTGCTAGAGTACCCGGGCTCAACCCTGCTTTCGGTCAATAAAATGATTTCCGATAAAAAGTTTCGGGAAAAAGTGGTGGCTTGTGTCACCGACCCGGGCGTTCGCTCCTTCTGGGTCGACGAGTTTGCCAATTACACCGAGCGCTTTGCCGCCGAGGCGACGCCGGCTATTCAAAACAAAGTTGGGCAGTTTACGTCCAATCCGCTCATTCGCAACATTTTGGGCCAAACCAAATCATCTTTTGATTTTCGGGAATTAATGGACCAGAAAAAAATCGTCATCATTAACTTGTCCAAAGGTTTAATTGGGGAGGGGAACGCTAACCTGATCGGCTCAATGCTCATCACCAAAATTTACTTGGCCGCGATGTCCCGAGCCAATGTGTCGGACGCCGAAATGACCAAGCTACCACCTTTTTACTTGTACGTAGATGAGTTTCAATCTTTTGCCAATGAAAGTTTTGCCGATATTTTATCCGAGGCGCGTAAATATAAACTGTCGCTCACGATTGCGCACCAGTACATAGAGCAAATGCCGGAAGAGGTGCGGGATGCGGTTTTTGGTAACGTTGGTACGACGGTGGTTTTTCGGGTAGGTCCTTTTGATGCGGAAGTGTTTGAAAAAGTTTTCTTTCCCACCTTTACCAAGGAAGACTTAGTGAGCTTAGGGTTTGCTCAAATATATATGAGTCTGATGATCGATGGGATTGGGTCTAAACCTTTTTCGGCTGTAACCTTGCCCCCGATTCCCGCTCTGGAGACGTCTTTTAAAGAGGAAGTGGTGAGGCGGTCGCGCAGTAAATTTACCAAGCCCCGGGCGGAGGTGGAAAGTGAGGTCATGGAACTTCACGCGACCTCAAGTAGTCAGAGTAATCATAATTCTGCCTCAAACCGTCCTAGAACGAGTTCTAACTCAGCTCCCAGTAATAATGGCCGGCGGGCTGAGGAACGGCCCCGTGAGTCTCGGCCTAAGGTGGAGCCGAGCCCCCAGTCTAAACCAGCCCCGACTCATCAGCCGGCGCCGTCTAATAATCAGCGTCAGGAGCCGAATCTGGCCCCGGTGGTCCCCAGCCATCAGGCCATTAAAATTACCGAGCGCTCGGCCGTCTCTTTAGGTCATTTGAAAGAGCGTTCCGTGCAAGTTGCTAATAATTCCAAGAGTACTGAAAAAAGTCGAGACGCTCTGCGGAGTGCTCTTCAAGAATTAATGCAGAACCGGTCCGATCAACCAAAAGTAAAAACTGTTCCAGTGGAGAAACCGGTAGCACTGGTGGACCAGCTGTCGACCTCGACCCCCGCTCCTAAAGGGCCCACTGACAAGCAAGAAATTCCAGAAGAGGTGTTGCGACAAATGTTGGATGTTAAAAAGTAGTATGGCTGAAGTTAAACGCCAGAGAATTCTAATTTTTTCCACCGCTTACTTACCACTCGTTGGCGGAGCAGAAGTGGCAGTTAAAGAAATCACCGACCGCCTAACGGAGTATGATTTTGATGTGCTGACGGCTAGGCTCGACCGTAAGCTACCCCGCCGGGAGCAGGTGGGGCGCGCAACAGTGTATCGCCTAGGTTGGGGATTACCGGTGGATAAGCTGTGGTTAGCCTGGGGAGGAGCCTTCTTGGCCACTCGGTTGCACTCGAGAAAGCCCTACAACGGGGTCTGGGCCATTATGGCTAGTTTTGGTGGTTTGGCGGCCGCCCGGTTTAAAGTTCGGTTTCCGAGGGTGCCTTACCTTTTAACCTTGCAGGAAGGGGATGATTTGGCCGAAGTGGAAAGAAAGGTTCGAGTGATTAAGCGTTGGTGGAGTAGTATTTTCACTCAAGCTAACAATATTCAGTGTATTTCCACTTATTTAGCCGTGTGGGCCCGAAGGATGGGGGCGACGGGCGAAGTGGTGGTTATCCCCAACGGTGTCGATTTAAATAAATTCACTCGAGACGAACGGGGGGGTAATCCGACGGAGACCGGTAAAAAAATAGTGACCGCCTCGCGGTTGGTTCATAAAAATGGTTTGGATTTAGTCATTAAAGCTTTGCCTCTGTTGCCGGCTGATGTGACTTTTCACATTGCCGGGGTGGGGCCAGAGGAGAATAAACTCAAAGCTTTGGCGGATGAGTTGGGGGTAGCTCGGCGTGTGGTTTGGCAGGGGTTAGTGTCCCAAGCCGACCTACCGGCTTTTTTACAGTCTGGCGAGGTGTTTATTCGACCATCTCGGACGGAGGGTCTCGGTAATGCCTTTTTAGAAGCAATGGCGGTGGGGGTACCGGTCGTGGGAACCTTGGTGGGTGGTATTCCCGATTTTCTCACTGATCGAGTCACTGGTTTTGCAGTTGAACCCGACAGCCCGGCGTCGATTGCCACTGCCTTATCTTTCGTGTTAGATGATAAGAATAAAGAACAAGTTGGACCAATAATACATCAGGCTCGGCAGTTGATTGAAAAAAAATACAGTTGGGAGACGATCGTTAAAGACATGAGTTTGATTTTCCACACCTTTTTTTCTAGATAAACATTATGAAAATAGTTATTGCCACCCCTTTATACCCCCCGGACATTGGCGGCCCAGCGACTTACGTCAAAAATTTAGAAAAAGCTTGGAAAGACAAGGGAGAAAATGTGATCGTTGTTGGTTTTGGCGAATTTTTAAAATGGCCGGTAATAATTCGTCATATTCTCTATCTTGTGAGGTTGGGTCGAAAAATTAGAGGGGCAGACTGTATTTTAGCCCTGGATACTTTTAGTGTGGGACTGCCGGCGGCAGTTGTTAGCTTTCTGTTTGGGAAAAAGTTGATAATAAGGATTGGTGGGGACTTTTTGTGGGAGAGTTTTGTAGAGAGAACTCAGACCAGAATTCAACTGTCAGAGTTTTATAAGAAAAACTTTAGGGTTTCTTTTAAAGATAAAGTGGTTTTTTTTATCACTAAAAAGGTAATTAAAGCAGCTAGTTGTGTTGTTTTCAGCACTGAGTGGCAGTCGGGGATTTGGCAAGGACCCTATGAAATACCCAGGTCTAAAATAGTTATTATTCAAAACAGTTTTGTGTTTAGCCGAGCTGGTTTAGGTTTAAATAACCAAGGGTTAGCGGAAAAAGTATTTATAACCGCCGGGCGGGATATTTTTTTAAAAAATCTATCTGGACTTAAAGAGGCATTCAGCCAGGCTCAAATAAAAGACAAAACTCTTAAATTAAAAATTTTAAATCAACAATCCCAAGAAGACCTTTTTCGGGAAATAAAAAACTGTTACGCCGTTATTATTCCTTCTTTTTCAGAAGTTAGTCCTAATCTAGCCCTTGAGGCTGCCTCTTTTAATAAACCCGTTGTGTTGACCAAAGACAATGGCATCAAAGATATTATGAAAGATGGAGCTTTATACGTGGACCCTTTTGATGCTAATGATATATCGGATAAGATTTTATTAATGGCAGATGTTTGTCATTATAAGCAGTGCCAGGAAAATATATCCAAGTTCAGCTTGACCTGGTCTTATGACGACATCGTTCGTCAGTTTGAGCAATTAATATGAAAATTATAAGCTTAGGTCTTGATCAGAGTGCCCTTACTCCCAGCTCGGGACTGGCGAAGCGACTATTGGCTCAGAGCCAGTTTTTGACAAAGTATCTAGTTTTTGTCCCTAGTCGTAAAGATGAATTCGTTGCTTTAAGTGATAAAGTGGCGGTGTCTGGCCTAGCGGGGTCAAATAAAATTGTTCAGTGGTTCCGCTTATATGCCAGATTAGTTATTACTGCCAGAAGGGGTTTTGACATTATCACTGTTCAAGATAATTACTATCTAGCTTTTTTAGCGTGGCTGATTGCTTGGAGGTATGATTTAAAACTAGAGATTCAAATACATGGATTTGAAAAAGGGAATTTTTTTAGACGGCTAATCTTTGCTTTTAACATTAAAAGAGCTGACGGTATTAGGGTGGTGAGTCAAAGGCTCAAACAACATTTAATAGACAATTTTAAAATCTCAGAGTTTAAAATTTACATTATTCCGGTCTACTCTTCATATCCTCACACTGTAGAAGGTAAAAAAGATTATCTGCCCCATGATCCATTTGTTTTTTTTACAGTTGCTCGTTTAGTGCCCGTAAAAAATATTTCTTTGCAAATAAAAGCGATGGCTGGAGTGGTAAAAAGGTACCCCAATGTTGTTTTAAAAATAGCCGGAGATGGACCAGAAAAAAACAAGTTGCAACAGTTAGTACGGGGTCTAAACTTGCAAGATAAGGTGATTTTCCTTGGCCAAGTAAGGGAGATGAGGAATCTTTACAAGTCAGCTGACGTTTTTTTACTTACTTCTACTAGTGAAGGTTGGGGTTTGGTGGTGGTAGAAGCCGCCAGTTTTGGTTTGCCTATCATTATGACTGATGTTGGTTGTGCTGGGGAAGTTATTCTTGATCAAGAAAATGGACTAATCGTAGATTCAAATGAGGAAGAGTTGGTCGCGGCCATGGCCGGTTTGATGCTGGATGAGAAAAGGAGGGAAAGTCTGGGGAGTAAAGCCAAGGAGGCTGTTTCTAACCTGCCAACGGAAAAAGAAAATCTGATTCTTTACAAGGAGTCTTGGGAGAGGTTAATATAGAATACTATGAATTTAAAGATCGGATTTATTGGTCAAGGTTGGATCGGTAAAAATTATGCTGATGATTTTGAGAAGAGGGGATTTGTGGTTACTCGCTATGCGATGGAAAAACCATATATCGACAATCGAGACGCTATAGCAGAGTGTGACGTTGTTTTTATTGCCGTCCCCACACCTACTACACCCGAGGGGTTTGACTACTCCATCATAAAAGAGGTTTTGGGGTTAGTTGGTAAAGACAAAATTGCTGTTATCAAATCTACGATTTTACCGGGTACCACTGGTCACTTGCAGGAACTTTATCCTGAGATTTTTGTCTTAAACTCGCCGGAATTTCTAACTGAAGCTACGGCTGCTCATGACGCGGCTAACCCGGCGAGAAACATTGTTGGGGTGCCGCTGGGTTCTCCTACTTACCACGAGAAAGCCAAGTTGGTTATGAGTGTTTTACCGAAAGCGGGGTACGAAAAGATTTGCTCTTCGGTTGACGCTGAAACGATTAAATACGGCCGCAACGTTTTAGGATATGTCAGGGTTATTTTTTCCAACGTCCTTTATGATCTATCTACGGACATTGGGGCTGACTGGGAGGTGGTGAAAGAAGCTATGAGTGCCGATCCTGATACCGGGCCGACTTACTTGAATCCGATTCATAAAAGTGGTCGCGGCGCCGGTGGCCACTGTTTCATTAAAGATTTTGCTGCTTTTGTGGATTTTTATGAAAAAAATAGACCTGATGACGTGTTGGGGCTACAAGTTTTGAAGGCCAATGAAGAAAAAAACAACTCATTGTTAATAGAAACTAAAAAAGATCTCGATTTGTTAACAGGAGTTTATGGTAAGGATATTCTAACGAGGAAGAATATAGAATGATAAATGAAACTACTAATTATAACTCAGTCTGTTGATGTAAATGACCCGGTCTTGGGTTTTTTTCATAATTGGCTGAAAAAGTTTTCGGCCAAATTTGACCACATCACCGTTATTTGTCTTTTCACGGGTGAACATAACTTGCCGTCTAATATTAAGGTTTTATCGCTTGGCAAAGAAGACGGTTTGTCAAAAATCAAGTACACCCTTAGACTTTTTAAATATATTTGGAATGAAAGAGCAAACTATGAAAAGGTTTTTGTCCATATGAATCAAGAGTATGTTTTGTTGGGCAAGCCCTTATGGTATTTACTAGGTAAAGAGATATTTTTCTGGCGTAATCATCGGCAAGGCAACTGGCTAACTAGGCTAGCGGTTTACTTTAGTACTAAAGTTTTTTGCACTTCACCGGACTCTTACACCGCCCGGTTTAAGAAGGCTATTTTGATGCCAGTTGGTGTGGATACTGATTTTTTCCACCCTCCTCATAATAATAAGCGGGAAGGGGGATCTGTCTTCATGCTTGGTCGAATATCTCCAGTAAAGAGAGTGGATTTATTTATTGAAGCTCTAATCGGCCTTAAAAATTTAGGTCTTGATTTTAAAGCTTATATAATTGGGTCTCCTGCTAATGAAAAAGATCAGGTCTATGCACAAAAGTTGCGCCAAATGGCTATTCCTATTTTAAATTCGGGACATCTTATATTTATTCCGGCGGTTAACCAAGAAGAGGCTCGAGATTTTTTTCAGAGCAAGGATGTTTATGTCAACTTAACTCCGACAGGGAGTATGGACAAGACTATTTTCGAGGCTATGGCTTGCGAGGCTGTGACAGTGGTTGATAATAGTGATAATATTCGTCATTTTGAGAACAAATTAGAGCAGGCCCTCAACACCGTAGAAGAAACTAAAGCTAACTTAAGAAAGAGTAATAGAGAGAAGGTTGTAGCCGAACATAGTTTGAAATTGTTAGTAGACAAGTTGTCTAACACTATAACCAATTAGCTTTATGAAAAAAGTGCTTTTTATCACCAGGGAATCATTAGCTAATCCTAAACGAGGTACACCTATTAGGATTTGTGGTTTTGTTACAGAGTTACAAAAAGAACATGAGGTTATTTTATCGGCTCCTGATTCATGTCGTGGTTTTACCGGTCTCTTCTTTAAATATCCCGAGATTGGTTTGCTACAAAAAATTAAATTTTTTACCAGGCTGGTCAAGACCGAAAAGATAGAATTGGTGGTGGTGGCCACTGATATTGAAATTGATCTGCCGGTGTGGATCAAGTTTTTTACAGGAGTTAAAATAGCAATTGACTTACATGGACTCTATGCCTCAGAAATGCATTATCAGGGGCTCATGAGTCGTCCTAAAAGCGAGCTCTTGCAGAGGAAAATAAATTTACTGATAAGGTTTTACGATTTAGTTTTTGCGGTATCACAGAAATTAGTTGATTTTTACGGACCAAAACTTAAGAAAGCGGTTGTTGTCTACGGTGGTGTAGCGGAAAATCAGGTCAATATGGAGACGCCGGTGGAGGACAATGATACCTTTGTTGTTGGCTATACCGGCAATGCTAAAGCCTACCAGGGTTTGGACCAGTTGTTGAATGTTTTGTCGCGGATAAAGGAAAAGAACCTTTTTCCGTTTCGCCTTAATATGATTATGTCGAGTGGTCAGGGAGAGATAGAAGAAACTCTAAAAAAGTTGAATTTGTTGGAAATTTCAGATCTTTCTTTCAAAATTCCTCACGATGAAGTTCAACCTTTAGTGGTTAGATCAAGCGTATTGGTTTTAGTGAGGCCAAGTATTCCTATGACCGAATATGCCTTTCCCTCTAAGTTGCCGGAATATTTAGTCACTGGTTTGCCGGTTATTACCACTAGGGTGGGGCCGGTTTGGGAGTTGTTTGAGGGAGAAGATTGCCCTATAATTATCAGTCCGGATCGGATTGAAAAAGAATTAGAAGAAGCTTTGGTTAAATTGTTTGAAATGTCGGTAAGCCAGAGGCGAGATTTGGGGCGAAAAGGAGCAAAATATGTGCGCGAAAATTTAACTTGGACGAAGCTTGGAAAAATTATCAATAAAGCAGTTCATCAAGTATAAATAATGGTAGACAATAATTATAAAGAAATGTGGGAGGATATTGGTGGAGATGCCGGTGGTAGTTACCTCCAAATCAAATTTCAGCCCACCTATCGCATAGGATTAACTAATTATCTTCGAGAAGGAGAGATTTATAGGTTTGTTAAACCTCAAAAAACAGATAAGATATTGGATGTTGGCTGTGCTTCCGGTCGGCAGGTCTTTAAGCTTGCTCAAAGTATTGAAGAAGGGCATGGTGTTGATATTGCGGATAGTTTTATCAACCAGGCTAATCAATTTAAATCAGATAATAACATCTTAAATGTTAACTTTAAGACGGCGGTGATAGAATCTTTGCCGTATCGTGATGGATATTTTGATAAAGTTATTTGCGGAGAAGTCCTTGAACATGTTTTCCATAAAGAGGAGGCTCTAAAGGAATTACTGAGAGTTCTAGTTCCTGGAGGCTTGTTGGTAATTTCCGTGCCTAACTTAAATGCCGATGGCACTTGGTGGGGGAGGTTTTTGCGATCAATCAGGGTGCGAAAGTTTTGCCCCATGAAACATTTCTCTCAGGATAGTCTTAAAAAACATGGAGACTCGCATGTGAGGGAGTTTACAGCTAAAACGATGAGAGAATGGTTGGAATTGAGTGGTTTGAGGGTCGAAAAGATAAGTAGTGTTTCTTGGATTGACGGGCCCTACATGGATTTTTTATTAAAGGTGCCTCTACATATTCCGCCACTTAGAAAATTGACTATTTGGTTTGAAAAGCTTCTAACTAGGTCAGGTCTGCCATTTGGGCGCCACTTGGTATTAAGAGCTATTAAGAAATGAAAAATAAAAGGCAATCGAATAGTTTATTGATCACTCTCATTAAATGGATTGGAAAAGGTTTTAAGACTTTGCGGGTGCCGCTTTTTGCTTCTGACTTTATGACAGCAATGGCTTGGAAGGCTCCCAATGGAGATATTTATACGATGGTTAAAACGGCACCGGCTGTGGTGGTGCTTCCTTTTGTAAAAAAGGGCAACAACTACGAAGTGTTACTTATAGAGCAAGTTTGTTCGGAAAAAATGGGTGTAATCCTAAAAACAATTGGAGGATATATAGGTGAGACGGAAACTCCAGAACGAGCTGTGGTCCGGAACTTGGAAAACAAGGCTGATTTGAAGATTGAGCAAGATCGTCTTATATCTGATGGTAGAATGATTGGCTATACAGTTGTTGAAACGCCCATATCCATATTTAGACTAGAACTCACTTTAAAAGAAGCCAGCCAGCTAACCCAGTTAAGTGATCCAGGAATTTCTATATGTTTAATGCCGCTTGAAGACGCTGTTAGTCTAGCTAAGGCTGATGAAGTAGGAGATGACTCCACTGCTATTCCGCTCTATAAACTTTACTGCGATGTAGTGCAGGGTCTCATTAAAAATAGAGAATAGTTGACTCGAGTTTTTATTGTGTATAATTAGCTTAATATTATGGCAAAAATACTTATAACCGGAAGCCGAGGGGTGGTTGGTTCTTGGCTCAAAACTAAGCTGTTAGAAAGGGGCCACTCGGTTTTTGGGTTAGATCTCGCACATCATTTAGGAGAACGGGGTTGGGAACATGAGATGTCGAAGGGGGATTTTAAATATTCAAGGTGCGACGTAGCTGATTATCGCCAGCTTGAGAGGGTTTTTGAAGCGGCTGGTCCTTTTGACTTGGTCTATCACTGTGCAGCCGAGTTTGGGCGATGGAACGGAGAAGATTTTTATGAACAAGTGTGGCGAACCAATGCTATCGGGACCAAGAATATTATTCGACTTCAAGAGAAGTTGGGGTTTAGGTTAGTCCACTTTTCTTCGTCGGAAGTGTATGGGGATTACCCTGAGGTAATGACGGAGGAGGTGATGAACACTATAGAGGTTAAACAACTTAACGACTATGCTCTCTCTAAATGGGTTAATGAGCAACAAATAAGAAACTCAGGCATTAAGCATGGCACAGAGACTGTCATTGTTCGTTTGTTCAATACCTATGGGCCGGGAGAATGGTATCATCCTTACCGCAGTGTCAACTGTAAGTTTTGCTACCATGCACTTCATGGTCTGCCGGTTACGGTCTATAAAGGTCACACTAGAAGTTCAACATATCTCGAGGATACCTGCACTACTCTCGCCAATATTGTTGATAATTTTAAACCAGGCGAAGTTTACAATATCGGCGGCAAGGAAGAGCACGATATTGAGACTCTAGCTGATATCATTTGGACTTATACTAGAGCGCCACGCGAGTTGATTACTTATCAAGAGGGTGAAATTTTAACTACCAAAGACAAACGAGTTGATACTTCTAAAGCTGAACATGATTTGGGACATAAGCTGACTGTGGATCTCGAGACTGGGGTTAAGAAGACGATTGACTGGATGAGGCAATACTATGGCCTTTAAAAATTTGTGTTATGAATTTATTTTCACGTTCCAAGCTTCGCTTTGCGGTTATAGTGGGGACTCGGCCAAATTTCGTTAAAGCAGCTCCTTTTTTACGCGAGTCGGTGAAACATCCTCGATTTGACTGGGTGGTTATTCATACTGGCCAACATTTTGATCGAAATATGTCGGAAGTATTTTTTGAAGAACTTGGCATTCCTAAACCGGACATTTTTCTAGCTCCGGGTGGGGAACGGCACACAGAAAAAATTGCCTTGATGTTTGATAAGATGAAGGAGGTATTTAAGCACCATAAATTTGATGGAGCGATTGTTTTTGGCGATGTAAATTCAACTTTAGCCGGCGCTTTGGCGGCGATCAAATATAATGTCAAGTTAGTTCACATTGAAGCTGGTTTGAGGAGTTATGATCGACGAATGCCAGAGGAAATTAACCGGGCGATTGTTGATCATTTATCGAATCTACATTTTGTGACTGAACAGTCGGGAATAGATAATTTACTTCGAGAAGGAGTAAAAATAGAAAAGATTCATTTAGTTGGTAATATCATGATTGAATCATTAGAGATTTATCGTGATAAAATAATGTCCTCTAAAATCGTGGAGGATCTTGGCTTAACTTCTAAAGGTTATGTTTTGGCAACCATTCATCGTCAGGAAAATATCGACAGTAAGAAAGATTTAGAGAGGGTACTCTTACTAGTTAATGAGATTGCTAAAGTTTGGCCGGTAATTTTCCCTTTGCACCCTGGTACTCGCAAAAAAATTGAGGAGTATAAATTAAAGCCACTTATTGAAAATTTACTAGTAATTGAGCCGACCGGCTATTTTGATTTCGTTAAATTAACTAAGGAGAGTATTGGGGTGGTGACTGATTCTGGCGGAATTCAAGAAGAAACCAGTCACCTCGGTATCCCTTGCGCGACCTTGCGCGATAATACCGAACGACCCATCACTTTAGAGCTTGGTTCTAATAAATTATTTCCGATTGACGAAGCTTCTAGCCAGGACATTATTAATCACTTAAAAAGAACGGTTTTTGTTCCCGGTAAAATACCCTTATGGGATAAGAGAGTCAGTCAAAGAATTTTTGAAGTTCTCGACCAGTGGAAAATATAACTTATATATGGAGGGATAAGATTATTTACGAGATGAAACGTTGCATACCAATCCAACTTATTTTTTATGGTTTATCAGGAGGGGCTGCTTTTTTATTGAACTTGATAATAACTTTCTTCTTGACTGAATATTTAAATTTTTGGTACATAATTTCTGTAGTGATGGGCACAGTTGTCAGTTGGACTGTTATGTTTATTCTAAATTTTTTTTATACTTTTCGAGGGCATCGGTCAGAACCGCTAGCTAAACAATATTTAAAACACATTTTAATGTATGTTGTTTCTGCCCCGATTGGTTTAGGTTTGATTTATCTTTTAACATCGATTTTTGGTGTTTATTATCTTTTGTCACAGACATTGGTTGTTGGTACAATGGCTGCGTTAAGTTTTATTTTTAGCAGACGTTTTATTTTTCGTTTTGATTAAAATTTATGAAAGCTGTAATTTTAGCGGCTGGGCGTGGCCGGCGAATGGGACGTTTAACTGACACACTACCCAAGCCTCTTATTAGTGTTTTGGGTAAACCTATAATTCATCACATTATAGAATCTTTACCACCATCGATAGATCACATAATTGTAGTTATTGGGTACCAAGGAAATAAAATTAAAAGATATTTAAAAGAAAAGTTTCCACTCGTGTCGTTTTCTTTCGTTAGGCAAGATCGGTTGGTTGGCCCAGCGTATGCCTTATTACAAGTAAAAGATTTTTTCACTAAACCGCAAGAAAGATTTATTCTTATTTATGGTGATGAGCTTCCCTCTAAAACTGAAATAAAAAAATGTTTATCTCATAATTATAGCTGTTTATGTCACTTCATATCAAAACCAATTCCGACGGGGGTTGTTAAGGTCAATAAAGACGGTATGATTATCAAACTAGTTGAGCATAGAAAACCAACCAGTAAGCCAGTAATGGCGGCTGGCGGAGTGATGGTTTTAAATTCTGATATTTTCAACTATCGTAAGGTTCTTCATCAAAAAAGTGGCGAATATTATTTGACCCCAATGCTTAATCGGTTTAACAAAGCTTATCCTATGTATATAGTGTTGGGACAAGATGACTTATATTTCACCACTCCCGCTGACATTGAAAGGTTTAGTAAATAATGTTATAAGATACAGTAGAAATTTAGAGCGGTCTTTATCAAAGAAAAGGAGACTCAGTGTGAGGAGACAAAGTGTCAAAGTGTTGCTGGTTTATCCAGCTAATCAATTGATGTCAATAGAAACACCCAGACCTGACGGATCGCTCGGACCGCTTTATTTAGCTTCGGCTTTAGAATCGGCTGGGTATGAGACTGACGTTCTTGATGCTTCGGTTGGTACAAAAGAAAATAGTTTAGAGGAGACATTTTATCGATCAGAGGTTCAAGCAAATGGTCTCATCAGGATAGGGATGAATAAAGATCAATTGGCATCGGAGATTGCCCGTGGTGGGTATGATGTGGTTGGCATAAGCTCGAATTTTACTCCCCAAACACGGTTGGCTCTTGAAGTTGCTGAGGCTGCAAAAATTGTCTCACGAGACATCCTGGTTATTGCTGGTGGTGTCAACGCTAGAAATTTGCCAACGCCTTTTTTCCGAAGTGGTAATGTTGATGCGATATGTTTATCCGAAGGGGAAAGGGTTGTAGTTCGTCTTATTCAGGCTTGGCAGATTGGTATTGATTTGGCGGAGGTGCCGGGTGTGATAACCGAACGTGGTGGCTTGACAGTCTGTTGTCCAGTTGATCCAAACGATATCGATTTGGATCTTGACCGATTGCCATTTCCAGCTTGGCATAAATTGCCTTTTCAGCATTATGACAAGATCTCTTCCCCGCACGGGGTAATCTCCAATGGTCACGATCGGTATGCGCCTATTATGACCTCACGGGGTTGTCCTTTTCGTTGCAAGTATTGTCATATTTCTGTGGAGAAGAGCCAGCCTATCACATTTGGTAATATAGGATCACTTCGTTTAAAATCGATTGATCGTGTATTTGCTGAAATTGATAGACTCAAAAATCTTGGGGTGTCCAAGATTTACTTTGAGGATGATTCATTGTTGGCTAAAAAAGACCGAGTGCGTCGTATTTTCAGTCAAATCAAGCACAAAGGTTTGAAGATAGCCGATGTGAATGGAGTCAATCTGGTGCACTTCTTAAAGACTGTATCAGGAGGCTCTCATGTTATTGATGTGGAATATTTAGAACTTCTAGCAGATGCTGGATTTGATCAGATTGTTTTCCCGGTCGAATCGGCGTCTCAGCGGATTCTAAATAAGTACGCGACCGGCAAACTTAACCACGAGCATTTGGATGTCGTCGAACTGGTGAAGACGGCTTCCAAGATTGGTATAACTTGTCCTGTCAATATAATGATAGGCTTTCCAGATGAAACAGAGGAGGAAATAAGAAAAAGTATAGAACTAGGACGATGCTTAGTGTTAGCTGGGGCCGCTTATTGTACTTTCTTTATCCCCATACCTTTTCCTGGAAGTCAATTGTATGAGATCGCGTTGAAAGGTGGACATATTGATCCAAGTTTCGATCCCGATCTTTTAAATTGGAAAAATGCGGTTATGAGAAATACGACCGTTTCGCCAGAGAGGGTGTTGGAACTTCGTGATTGGGGTTGGCGTCATGCTAATACGGACGATCACGTCAGGATGCGTCTTGAGACGAGTATAGGGAGTCGTTGGTCTGGTGGCTGAGTCTAGTCTGGGCGGGGTTGATAAAGCCTCGCCCTTTATCTATGATTAGTTATATATTTTCGCAACTAGTATGATTTCTATTATTGTTCCAATTTATAATGAGGCAAAAACCTTGGTTGCTTTGCATGAGAAACTTTGTCAAACTCTTTCAAAACAGTCTGATAATTTTGAAATACTTTTTATTAATGATGGTTCACAAGATAAGACAGAAGAAGTCGCAAGTAGGTTACAACCACTCCGTCTCATTTCTTTACAGCGTAATTATGGCCAAACGGCAGCTATTGATGTGGGCATTCATAATGCCAAAGGCGACATTATTGTTTTGATTGATGCTGATTTACAGAATGATCCCAGGGATATTTTAAAATTATTAGCCAAGCTTGATGATGGTTATGATGTTGCTGTCGGTTGGAGAACAGAACGACATGATTATTGGACGAGGGTTTTATTTTCTAAACTAGCTAACTTGATTGCTCGTTGGTTGCTTAATTTACCTCTTCATGATTTTGGTTGTGGATTGAAAGTTTATCGGTCTAAATTCATTAAAGATTTCCGTCTATGGGGGGAAGCCCAGGTGTTTTTGCCGGCCGTCGCGAAAGAACGGGGGGCAAGATTAGTGGAAGTCCCAATTCCTCATTTTGTTAGAGAAACTGGGGTAGCTAAGGTTCGTATTTCTAAAATGATTCGGGGGATTTTTGATTTGTTAGGAATTGTATTTTTTGTTAAATATTTTGCCCGACCATTGCGCTTTTTTGGCGGGGTGGGTTTGTACATGGCTGTATTATCCGTAGTTACTTTCAGTGCAGCTGTTTATCTTAGAATAGCGGGTATTTTAAATTTTACAGAAACACCACTTCCGGTCATTGGGTCATTATTTGCAATTTTAGCGGTTCTTTTGGTTATGTTAGGTCTCATGGCCGAAACGATGTTACGGTTGCATTATTCTATCACTAATCTATCCCCCTACATGATTAGAAGTGCTAGTGAAAAATAATATGTATAAACGCTTGCCACGGATCATACTTGTTGGAGTGGGTCGCTTTGGTGTTCACCACGAAAGAGTGTTGAAACAATTTCATAAGGTCGGAAAAATTGATTTGGTAGGCATTATTACTAAGTCTCAGGGTCCCAGATTAACTACAAATCTTTTAAAATCAGTAGATGCGGTTGATATTGTTACTCCCGCTTCAACTCATTATCGGTTAGTTAAAAAGTGTCTACCTTATTGCCATGTTTTTGTCGAAAAACCGCTTGCCTTAAACTCTAAACAAGCTAAAGAACTTTTATCTCTAGCTAAGAGGTATAATCATTCGTTGGTAGTTGGTCATATTTATCGATTTCACCCGGTTACTTTAAAGTTAAAAAGTTTGATAAAGAACGTTAATCCAAAAACTTGTGAAGTGACCGGGCGGTTTATTAGTCCGGTTGAAACTTGGCGGGGCGAAGATCCAGCGTTTGAAAAGCTTCACTTTTTTGATGTAGTAGATTTTCTTTGGGGAGAGAAGCCCGACATTGTTTGGACGCGAGGAACAAATAAAATTAAAAAAATTAATCTACGCTATCCTAATGGGGTGTTAGCTAATTTTGTTTTAGGTTGGCAGGATGAGATTAAAGAAAGGATCTTTACTGTTCAGTCCAAAAACAAAATTTTTGACTGTGATTTTCAAACTGGTTCGATTATTATTAGAGAGGGGTGTCGTCATAAGACAGTTCTTTGTTCAATGAAACCTGATCCCTTGGAGCGGGAGTTGGAAGTATTCAGACAGTTTTTGACAGGACAAACTGTGATTGTTCCTAAAGCTGAAGTCGGGTTGAAAATCATTCAAATCGCAGAAAGGGCCACTCTTAAAGCCAAAAAGTTGTCTAGGCCTAAAATTGCAGTGATTGGAGGGGGTATTTTTGGTTTAACAGTTGCTTTGCACTTAAAAAATATCGCTGAAGTGACAGTTTTTGAACGCGAAGCACAGATCATGCAGGGAGCTTCCAAAGGCAATCAATATCGGCACCATATGGGGTATCATTATCCACGCAGTCGGGAAACAATCTCTGAAATTAAATTAGCCACTTCAGATTTTGAGAAATTTTACCACCAGTCGATCATCCGTTCCTTTCCGGCTTATTATGCAATTGCAAAAAAAGGGTCTTTAACTTTGCCTAAAGAATTTATGAAAGTTTGCGATGAGATGAGCTTGCCTTATGAGAGAGAATATCCGCCATCGGAATTTTTGAATGCTGACACAGTTGGTTTATCTCTGAAAACTCCTGAAGCGGTATTGGATTATGATTATTTAGTTAGAGACATAAAATCAAGATTGGTAGAAAACAAACAAATTAAAATCAAACTTAAGACAGAAGTAGTTGGTGCTAGTTTATCTGAAGATGGACAGAAAATTTTAACAATAAAATCAGACAATCGGCGATACAAAGATAGTTTTGATTTTGTCCTCAATACTACTTATGTTGACCACAATAATTTTTGCTCTTGGCTTGGTTTTAAAGAGAGAAACTTGGAATTTCGCCTGAAAGAAATAGCTATCATTCGCTTGTCAAAAACTTTACCTAGGACGGCGGTAATGATTATGGATGGTCCTTTTGCAACTCTAGTCCCTTTAGGTAATTCAGATTTATATACCTTTGGTGATGCCCCTTTATCTATCCATAAAATAGGAAGAGGACATAGAGATTTGTTAAAACTTAAAAAGGTACTTAATAAAACAAAAAGTCATTGGCCGGAGATGAAAAAGCGCTGTCGAGAGTGGTTTCCGTTTTTAGAAACTGCCGAGTATGTTAATTCCATGTTTGTCATTTTACCTATAGAAAAAAACAGCTTGAAAGATGATGCTAGACCAACCGAAGTTACCGATCATAGTTTCGGGTGCTTTTCAGTTTTGAGTGGAAAAATTATTACCGCTGTCAGTGTCGCTAGAAAAATCAAAACGATGATTCAATAAATATAGTCAAATGATTTCTACTAAAACACAACAAGTTGTATTTTTAGATCGTGATGGTATTTTAGTAGATGTTGTTTTTGATGGGGGTCGATTAGTTACTTGTCGAAATATAAAGGAAGTCTCTATTCTAAATGGGGTAAAGGAAGCCCTGGTTGGTTTTAAAAAAGCCGGGTATATTTTATTGGTAGTTACCAATCAGCCCAATATTGCCAGAGGAGAAATGACTAAGGATGATACAGAAAAAATTCACAATCACTTGAAATACAACTTAGGTTTACCTATCGATAATTTTTATTATTGCCCGCATGACGACGGGGAAGCAGAGTGTGATTGCAAAAAACCAAAGTTGGGTATGGCAACCAGACTCGCTAAAGAAGACTTTCCTGATATTAATTTTAGCAAATCTTATATGATCGGGGATCGATCTGGAGATATGGAGTTTGGACGTCAGTTGGGTTGTTCAACCATTCTTATCTCAACCGCCGCAACTACTTGGGGTGGGGCCGTCAAGCCCCAAGCTGATTACGAAGTTTCTAATTTATCAGAAGCGCTTAGTATTATTCTGAATCGTTTAAATATCTGACCTATGTCATCATATCCAATAATTTTATGCAGGGTACCTTTTCGTATTCCTTTGGGTGGCGGTTCAACTGACTTAGCTTCATATTATGAAAAATACGGTGGATTTATTTTTGGTTTGACAATCAATTTGTATATGGACGTACTGATTAAAAAAACTCGTTCCGATGATTTAATCCACGTTCATTATAAAAATTTTGAAGCAGTTACGACTGTGAGCCAAGTACAGCATGAATTGGCTCGTGAAGCTTTAAAAATGAGAGGGATAAAATCTAATGTGGCTATTTCTTTTAAAGCGGATACGCCGGCGGGAACTGGTCTAGGTTCTTCGGGGGCTTGTTCGGTGGCTTTACTTAAGGGTCTAGCCGCTTATAACGGTCAGAGTATTTCTAATCTTCAGGTGGCCGCTGAATCATTTCAAATGACCCAAAATCTGGGTTTGCCGGATGGTGTTCAGGATCCTTACGTGTGCTCGCTTGGTGGGGTAGTTGTATTTGATATAGCCCGTGATGGCTCTATTGAATTACGTCGTGCAGGGATAAAATCGGCAACCATTAAAGATTTTTTTGAGAAAACTTTGTTTTACTATACCGGTGTGTCCAGACCAAGTAAGAAAATATTAACAGCTCAAAATAAAGACAAGGTTTTACAATTAAAACATCGAACTAAAGAAATTGGTCAAGAGATTTGGACCAGTTTTAAGAAGGGTAATTTAGATGATTTTGGTGAACTGATGGATGAACATTGGCAGATCAAACGTTCTATGTCTAACAAAATGACGTCGAGCATTTTTGATGAGATTTATGATGAAGCAAAATCACAGGGCGCTTTAGGTGGAAAAATCATGGGCGCTGGTGGAGGGGGATATTTGATGATTTACTCCCCATCTCAAAAAGTAAAAAACAAGGTCAGGCGAGCTCTGGAACGCTTTAATATGAGGGAGATGAGTTTTGATCTTGATCCGAATGGGGCCAGAGTGAAGCATATTATGATTTAGGGAGGCCGTTGTTTTAGTAGTTGCCAATTAAGAGAGTAAGCACTATAATCTCCTAATGTCATCATTATCCTTTATAGTGAGCTACTTGCATGAATCAGCCGAGCTGTCTTTGAAACTCAAAGAGCAGGAGGTACAGATTGAACAAGCAATCGACGCTATCTTTAAAGCCTGGCTGGCTGGAGCTCCAGTTTTTATCATTGGTAACGGAGGTTCGGCTAGTACAGCTACTCACTTTGCGGCTGATTTGGTTAAAACTGTTATTAATAATCCAGATCAACGGGGGGTAAAAGCCCTAGCTTTAGTTGATAATATTCCATTAGTGTCGGCTTCCACTAATGATTGGGGTTGGGGGGAAGCTTATACCGCTGCTCTCCAAGCTTATTGGCAGGAAGGTGGAATTGTAATCGGTTTCAGTGTTCACGGTGGTTCTGGTGGGGAAGCTGGGGGCGTCTGGTCTCAAAATTTACTCAAGGCAATGCAATATGCCAAGGATCATAGGGGTACCGCTATTGGTTTTTCTGGTTTTGACGGTGGGGCCATGAAAAATTTGTCTGATATCTCAATTATAGCTGAAGTAAATTCAACACCACTTGTGGAATCTTTCCACGTTGTATTATTTCATCTGATCACCTTCCGTCTTAAGGAAATGATTGCTGATTTTTATACAAAAGGGAGTAATAAATAGTTAAAAATGAAAATATTTGTTGATACTGCTAATTTAGCTGATATAGAAGAAGCTCTAAAAAGAGGGTTTGTCAGTGGTATAACCACAAATCCTTCAATCTTAGCCAAAGAACCGAAAAGTGGTTTGGAAAATCACGTTGGTAAGATAGTTGATCTTATAAAAAAATATGATCCTAGTGGCAACCTACCTCTTAGTATTGAAGTCTTTTCTAGAAACCAGGAAGAAATGATTGCCCAGGCTGTTAAATTTAAGGAGTCATTTGGCTATCCTGGTCTTTGTGTCAAAGTGCATGTTGGTTGGGATGAATTGGCGGTGATTAATGATTTATCTCGCCAAGGCATAGATGTAAATTGCACAGCTGTGATGACAGTTACTCAAGCTATTATGGCTGCTCGAGCTGGAGCTAGATATGTGAGTCTTTTCTGGGGACGAATAGGTGATGCTGGTAAGGATGAAAAATTTGCCAGTGACAGAGAGAAAATGTTTGCAGATAAAACGATTGATGATAGTGATTTTAATCCAGCGATAGCCGTGCGTCGTACTCGTGATCTATTAGATAAGTCAAATTTGACGACGGAAATAATAGTTGGCTCTATACGAAATGTTGTTAGCATTCGGGATGCTTATTTAAGTGGCGCTCATATTGTCACCATACCGCCTAAATTTTTTAGTCCGATGGTTTCTCATTACAAAACCAATGAAGTGGTAGAAATGTTTCTGAACGATTTTAAAAATTGGTTAGCTTAATTATGGCAGGACTTCAGGCAGTGGAGGATTTAATTAACTGTCCTTATTGCCAGGCTAGGCTTAAGCGTCAGTCAGCTGGTTTTTGTTGCGAGTTGTGTGATCGTTTGTATCCTGTTCAGGGCGATAAAATCTTTTTTCGTGATCCATCGAAAGATAATAAATTAATAAATGGTGAGACAGACTATCATCGGGGAGATAATTTAATTTTAAAATTAAAATCTATCGTTAAACGTAAGCCCGAATTTTTTATTTTTTTGTATAAGGTGGCTGCACCTTTTGTTGGGTTGACAGCTGAACAATTCATAAAAAAATTTACATCTGATAAAGTTGTTCTTAATCTTGGTTCTGGCTCGAAAATTGTTAACTCTTCTATTATCAATATTGACTACGATCCTTTCCCTGGGGTTTCTATTGTGACTGATATTAAAACTCTGCCTTTTGCGGACACTTCAATAGATGGTTTGATTTGTGAGTCAGTATTTGAACATTTACCGTCGCCAGTATCAACTATTAATGAGTGTAGACGAGTCTTAAAGCCGGGCGGACAATTATACATTGTTACGCCTTTTATGCTTGGATATCATGCTTCACCTAGGGACTATTATCGTTGGACTGAGTATGGTATGGCGGAACTTTTGCAAGGATTTAAAATTGTAGAATCTGGACCAGCTTGGGGCCCAACGGTCGCCGTTGTCTCTATTGGTGGTGCTTGGTTGTCTCTTTTTCTGTCTTTTGGATCGAAAACTTTATATCAAGTCTGGCTGGTTTTTTTCATGTTCTTACTCAGTCCTCTAACCAGATTGGATCATCTTATTGCCCGACATGTCCGAGCAGTTGATAATGCCCACGGTCTTTATTTTATTGCCGAAAAGATATGATAAGTCGTTTAACTTCTAAACTTAATCATCCTGTTTTTTTCTTCGCGGTCCTTCTATTTTTATGTAGTTTTTATATTTATGAGAATAAGATGGCCACGATTGGTGAATTAAGTAGTGATGTCTGGGGGTATCAATTTTTGGAAATGCAGGAGCGGTTTCAATATTGGGAAGATGTACCACCATCTTATAATCAGTCAGAACTATATATTGGTTTTCCACTTCTATATTATTTAAGCCCAAGTCTTGAAAATGGGGTTATTGGCTACCACATATTAGCCGTTATTATTATTACTTTAACTTTTTTAATTACTGGTTTAGTGGGGCGGGATTTGTTCGGTAGCTGGTTTTTTGCGGCTATCTTAGCGTCTTTGATGATTATTCCAAGATTTGTTTTTCCAACTCGGATTGGGTTACTTGATATAGGAGTAGTTAGAGGGAGTATATTAGCTATGCCTTTCTATATACTTTTAAGCTACTGGTGGATAATAAAAGGATTAAATCGTCCAAAAGTGAATATTATTTTGGCGGCTGTTGCCGGACTTACTGTTTACTTGTATCCACCGTCTGGAGTTATTACTGTCGGTAGTTTTATTCTGACAGCTCTACTAGTACGTGGACGAGAAATGCTTAAACCAATTATAGTTTTTATTGCAGTTTATTCGCTGGTTGTGTCGCCGTTTGTTTTGAACCACTTGTTTAGTCCCAATACCGGTATGTTGGATGAGCCTAAGGTGCTTTCGACGGTAGAAGAAAAATTTCAGTCAGAAATTATTCAGTACAAATTTCGTGGCAGTGGCTTTTTAAGAACGGTAGATATTGCTGATATTAAACGGTCGGTTTGGGACGAAACTATTATTCTAATTTTGTTTTTGGCTTCTTTGTATTTATTATGGCGATCAAGAAAAGATAAAGATCAACTGCATTGGTTTTATCAATTTACAGCTATTACAGCTGGGGTGTCTTTAATAACCATTTCTTTTTCTTTGGTTGTGGAAATTGCCAACTGGTGGGCCGTAGTTCAAGGAAAAATTCCTTTTTTTGTTGACCATCTCCGTCCGCTGAGGATAGTTGGGGTGGTGCTTCTAGCCCAGTCGGTCGCTTTAATTACTATAGTAAGTCGAAAATATCGATATGGTCAGGTAATTGCGATTGTGATTGTTTTGTTGCTTGTTATCACCCCGATTCGTTTCTTTGCTCCAGTGATAAGAACCATAGTTCGATCAATTATACCAGAGTCGGTTCGAATTACTTATAATCTGGCACCAATTGTTCCACCAGAGGACGTGCGCACTTTTTCTAATGCTGCAGCTGCCGCAACCTTCGCCCGTGAAGAACTTGAACCAGCTGAGACTAAAGTTTTTGTTTTCAACGATATGCAGAATGATTTTCGTTTTAAAATTTTAAGTCGGCATGATACTAATCTTACCAATAAAGAAGGAAACCTTTGGGTTACTACTGGGTTGGATAATAGTCGGCATTGGTATAATGAAAGAATGCTCTATAAAAAGTACGTGGATCAAGCAGGAAGTTTTTCTGGTATTGAGACTTTTGCTCGATCACTTGGCATGACTCATATGCTAATACCGCGTGGGAAGTATGAAAATTTGTTCCAATCGTCGAATCTACATAATAAGACTTTGTATCAAAATGATGACTATCGTTTGATTGAACTATAAAACATGAAATTTATTTTTATTGCGCCGCGGTTTCACACCAATTTCTATTATCCAGTTAAGACCTTGCTAGATCACGGTCATAGTGTGGATTTTTTGGTTTTGTATAAGGGGGTATCCGAAAGTCATGATCTGGTCAAACCGATTTCTTTGGATTACGCGCCAGTTTTTAGGTGGTGGAGTAAGTGGCGTCGTAAAGAGGGTAGGGGGATCATTAAAAGTCAATATGAATTGCGCTACGGGTTTCCATCACCTTGGCGGCTAGTGACAGGCATAATAAAAATTAAGCCAGATGTCTTACTCGTTAAAGATATAACGACAGTGTATTCTCTTATGGCTCTTGGTATTGGTTTTTTGCTGGGGAAAAAAATGATAGTCATGACGCAAATTCCTAAACATCGGAGACAAAGACGAAGTGGTTCGGTTAAGTGGTTGTGGCGACTATTTGGCTCTTACGCTATTACTCCGGTTTTAGGTGAAGAAAAGTTTCCTAATGACAATCATAATTTAATTTACCTGCCATTCGTAGCGCCCACCGAAAGCAGCGGTAGACTTGGTTTGGGATCAAGTGAAAAAATTGTAATTTTGGGTGTTGGTAAATTTCAAGCCAGAAAAAATCAATTATTACTGCTTCAAGTAGTTAAACAGTTAAAGTCCGATTTTTCACTTAAGTTGTGGTTGGTAGGTCAGGATGACGAGGATGACTATTTAAGTAAAATCAACACATATGTTAAAGATCACAGCTTGGGGGATGTTGTTGAAATATTTCGCAATGTGGAGTGGTCTGAAATGGCAGGGTTTTATAAGAACAGCGATATTTTTGTTCTCCCCAGCTTCAAGGAAGCCGCCGCCTACTCGCTGGTGGAAGCTATGAGTTATGGTTTAGTTGTGTTAAGTTCAAACGATAACGGTACAAAATGTTATGTTAAAGAAGGAGTTAATGGATTTATTTTTGACCCCTTGGAACCAGCTGATCTGGCGGATAAGCTAAAAGGGGTCATGATAGATAAAGAACGACTTCTTAATATGAAACAAAAAAGTTTGGCCGTAGCAAAAGAAGAGCATAGTCCCATCAAGTTTTATCAAAAAGTTATGGAAATAATAAACTTATGATAAAAAGTTTTCCTAGACAGGCTTTAGGGGTGCTCCGTTGTCCTTGTGATAGTGGACTATTAGAGATAAATAATGAAGGCCAGTTGATAGAAAATGGACAAGTACTTTGTGCTAAAAACCCTCAGCATCGGTATCAAATTATCGACGGTATCCTACGGCTGATGCCGGCTCTGGATGAACTTAAACCTGAGTTACAGTCAGAAATAAAAGCCCGAGACCAAGAGGCGTCAACCTACGATAATAAATTATCTTCTCGTTTTGACAAAGAACTGCGGTCTACCTTAGAGGTTATTCGGTCGGTTCGCCATAAGAAGGTCATCGAGTATGGCTCGGGGACAGGTCGGGTCACGGTTCATCTGCTTGAGGCGGACCTTTTAGTGGCAGTAGATTTTTCTTATGAGTCTCTTGTGATTTTGGCCCAAAAAATCAGTGATAGAGACAATATAGCTTTAGTGCAATCCGAAGTTACTTCACTTAAAACCAAATCTTGTACTTTTGACGTGGCGGTATCCATTCAGGTGGTGGAACATATACCGACTCGCCAAATGAGATCGGATTTTTTCCGATCAGTAAAGCTGGCTTTAGCCCCCGCGGGGGTATTTATCTTATCGGCTTACCACTTTGATTTAAGGCGTAAAATACAAAACAAACCTAAAGTTGGGGTCCACTCTTCAGGGATTACCTTTCTTTACTTCAGAGAGTGGGAACTAAAAGAGGAAATGAGGTCTTTTTTTGATTTTAAGATAGTAAAAAAAATAGATATTACCTGGCCTCTTGAAATGAAACTTGGTTTGAGCAAGCACTGGGGCGGTTTTTTGTCTCGGTTAGGGGAAAAAGTTCCACTAGTCAATGATTTAGGTCATCTGCTTATTGTGAAGACCAAGAAAAAATCAGATGTCGTTCATTACCGGTGGGGCTTGGTCTACAAATGGTTTTTGGTTAAACATTGGTTTTGGTTTTCTGACCCCGAAGAAGTTAGTGGAGCAGCTATGGTGAACTTTTTTTCCTATAATGATACCGAACTGCCAGGTTTCTATCAGAAAGTCGGGCTTACTACCATTATCAACTTAACCGATGATCTGAATGATATTTTCAGTAATTTCCGCCAGAAGTTTATCCAGAAGCAAATTCGGCGGGGAGAAAAGAATAAGATCTTAGTTAGGTGTAGTCGGGATACAAAAAAGTTCAAGCAATTATATAGGCAGTTTCGTGGCTTTAATAATTTACCAAAAGAAAGGCTGGGCCCGGTAGTTAAGGCGGGGGATATATTTTTAGCTTATTATGGTAATAAGCTGGTGGCTGGTGGTTTGTTTTTAGGGAATGGTACCATAATGAGAGCTTGGGCTTTGGTGTCATATCCTAAAGATGATGTCTCTCGCGAAATCGTCGGCCAGGCTAATCGCCTTCTCCTGTGGGCAGCCATTGGGTATGCCAAGTCTGTTGGTTATACCAAGTTTGATTTAGGAGGTATTTCCCCCGATTCAGCCAATAGTCACCTGAGGACTTTAGCTGAGTTTAAGGAGGCTTTTGGAGGAGAAAGACAAAAGACTTATTACTACTATAAAGTTTACTCTTCTGTGATTCGTTGGTGGATGCGTTGGAAGGGATTTAAGCATGTTTAAAACAAAATTTATTATTACAGTTGATACCGAGGCAGACAATCAGTGGGCACGTCCCTCTGGTGAAAAAGTGGATAATATTTATCTTTTACCTCGTTTCCAGGAACTTTGTCAGCGTTTTGGTTTGCCGCCAACTTATCTTGTTACTTATGAAGTAGCCGCCGACTCACGATCGGTTTCTCTGCTCCGGTCCTTTCAAGATGAAGGGGCAGAAATTGGGGCACATCTCCACCCTTGGACTACTCCGCCTTTTATTTTGGATAGAGACTATGAAAGGATTGCCCACCGCTTTCCCCACGAATTATCTGATAGTGAGTTGAAGGATAAAGTAGCTGCCTTAACTCAGATTGTCGCGAAAAATTTTGGACAGCCGGTAAGTTTCCGGGCTGGTCGTTGGGGCTTTGATGATCGGGTGGCTAAAGAAATTGTTAGACAAGGATATTTAATTGACTGCTCTGTGACGCCTAAAATATCTTGGCGTACGACCAGGGGTGATCCGAATAAAGAAGGCGGACCAGATTATAGTAGAGAGTCACTCTATCCTTATGACAGAGAGGGTATACTCGAGGTTCCCTTAACAGTGGTCTCTACCAATCTTCTGATTAAAGAGAATGGTTTATTTCTTAAATTATATAATCAATGGCTTGAAGGTTTTATAAAAAGGGTTTTTAATAAATTAATCTTCAGGATCAGGCCCTTGCGCATTTTTCCTGAAACTACAAAAAGGGATTTGGAGTCTATTGTTAAATCAGCTATTCACAATAAATTGCCGGTAATTCAATTTATGATCCATTCGAGCGAGTTGATGCCTGGTGGCAGTAAGTATGCTAAGACTACTGATGATGTTGATAGAACGTACCAAAAACTAGAAGATCTGTTTTCTTTTGTGGTAGAGAAGGGAATAGAGGGGGTGACTTTAAAAGAATATAGGCAAAAAAGTAGTGACTAAAATGATTAAAGATTATATTAAAAAACAGGTATATAAGCACCCTACGTTGGTGCGGATGATAATTAACCTCTTGGCTAGGTGTCATAATTACTGCCATCACAAAATTGCTGAGCTTGCCAGTATCTTGGAGGGAGGGTTCCACCCAAAACATCGAATTACCCAATATCATAAATTTTTTGTCGATCAGGTTGAATCAGATGACTCGGTGTTAGATGTTGGTTGTGGTATTGGGCTGCTGTCTTATAAAGTTGCGCAAAAGGCAAAAAAAGTAGTGGGAATTGATTTTTCAGAAAAAAATATTAATTATGCTCGGAATCACTACCAACATTCTAACCTCGAATTTGTTCTAGGGGATGTCACGACTTATAAATTTCCTGGTCAGTTTGATAAGATTATTTTGTCGAATGTTTTGGAGCATATTGATGATCGGGTGAATCTTCTCAAGGTTCTTCGTCGGATAAGTAATACTATTTTGTTTAGGGTGCCGATGGAGGATAGGGACTGGCTGACCGTATATAAAAAAGAGTGTGGACTCGAGTATCGACTCGACATCACTCACCGCCTAGAGTATCGACTAGAAACAATTGAAGAGGAACTGGCGGCGGCGGGATGGAAAATAGACAAGCACCGGGTGGTGTGGGGAGAATTTTGGGCTATTTTAGTGAAATCAGATGACCAATAAAATACCCCAATGTCGAATAGTTATGATTATTAATGATCTGTTAATAGGCGGGGCTGAAAGAGTTTTTGTGTCCCAGGCCAATGCTTTGGTGTCCAGAGGGCACCAGGTTAGTTTGGTGGTTCTAAATAAGAATCAAGTTGATGTCGACTTAAAAAATGAATTAAATGATCAGGTACGTTTCGAGCAGATTTGGTTACTCTCGGTTTGGAATTTTAGAGAATTCAGGGCCCTCATCGCTCTTTTAAGAGAAGTGCGGCCAACTGTCATATATTCTACTCTTGACCAGGCAAATCTAGTTTCTAAAATTTGCAAAATAATTTTTCCTAATTGTAGAATCGTAATTAGGGAATCTGGTATGGCTGATCGCAAAAGTTTTAAGGTAAAGGTTTTTGACCTAGTATTTAATTTTTTTGTAAATAAAATTATCGCTGTTTCTCCGGGAGTTGCTGAAAGCCTAATTACTTATCAGCCTTTTCATAAAGGCAAAATAGAAGTTATTCAAAATGGAGTATTTATCCCACAACTTACTGCTGAATGTGGAAATTCGTTAGTTAAAATATTACACGTTGGGTCCATGAATAATGAGAATAAAAATCAGAGATTTTTGATCGATATTATTGCGTTATTGCTGGAGCGATACCCAGCTGCTCAGGTGGAACTTGATTTAGTAGGGACGGGAAAATTGAGTCAGGAGCTGGTAAAATATACTGAATTGCGTGGGGTCAGTAACCATGTTAAGTTCTTAGGCAAATGCTTACCTAGAGAACTAGATAGGGTTTACCGGGATTCCAATATTTTTGTTTTTGCATCTTATAGCGAAGGTTCTCCGAACGCTGTACTTGAAGCGATGAGTTATGGTTTGCCGGTAGTTTCAACCGACGTTCTAAGCTTAAGGTCTGTTATTGTAAATGAACAGAACGGATATTTAACAATCGCTGGTGGTCAAGATGAGTTTTTATCAAAGCTTTACCAATTAGTGATTAACGAAAGACTTAGACATGAATTGGGACATAATGCCAGACAAACCGTAATCCAAGGACACTCTTTGGGTGTTGTAATAACTAAAATAGAAAATATATTATGCAGTTAGATAATCAAGAATTAAAAACCAAAGCCCTAGGAGTAAAGCTGGAAAAAATTAATTCGAGCAGTTTTATTTATCGTTTTCAACGGATGATTTCTTTCTCCGTGAGTTGTTTTTTAACTAAATTTTTTCCTACAGTTAGACCAAACCACGTGTCTCTTTTGGCTATTATTTCGGTTTTAGTGGCCATAATTTTAGGTTTAGTGGTTGAATATCTTGATCCGTATCTTGTGGTGCTTATACAGCTTTTGGTGTTATTTGTAAGTGCAATTTTAGACAAAATAGATGGGGAACTAGCCAGAATACAGCAACGATTTAGTCAGCGGGGTATTTACTATGATATTGTATATCACTTACTTTATGTTTTGGCTCTATATTTCATAATTGGACTTTTCTTTTTTGTTGTCTCGAGTTCCTTGAGCTTTCTACTGGGGTCAACCTTGCTCGGGTTCCTAATGGCCATGCATAAAATTAGTGGCAAGGTTCGTCATCATATTCGCTTTAAAATCAATTTGGAAGGACATGAGAAAGATATAGTTGACTTTGGTCGGGAAACTCAGAAAGTAAAACTACGACCTGTTCGATGGGTTCGATACTTGGTTTTTATGATTTATGACTGGGTGTGGATCTGGTATGTTCTTCTCGTTTGGACACACTTTTTCAACAAGCCCGTTGGAGAGGTTATTTACATTGTCTATACATTATTAGCTATTTTGATGGTCTTAATAGATTTGTTGTGGAATTATCCAAAGCATAGTTTGTTTACGAGAGAGGAGGTGTAGTCTTGGGAAAAGCTTTAGCAAAAAAATAGGTATAAATAAGAGAGGTTAAAGCATTACCCACTATTGAGCCAATAACCGCTCCCCACATTCCCCAAATAGGTAAAACTAGTAAAAATATAATTATCCTCAAGGTGGGGGCAATGATTCTTATAAAATAAAGCTCTTTTTGTTTAAGTTGGGCTGTCATGGCGGTAGATAAAAAAGTTCTAGGGAAAAATATTAGAGACAGCGCATAGACTTGAGACAACAAAATGGCGCCTACGTATTTGGGAAAAAACAGAGGGAAAAACACTGGTGCCGCTAGCCAGTAGATTATAATTAAACCTATAATTACCATTTCTAACCGGAATAACTTATTTGGCAGAGTCTCTCGGAGACTGTCAGCTGTGGCTGTGCTCATTTTAGGGAAAGCCAGAGTAGTTAGATTTTGCATTAGGTTTTTTATTTGGCTGGGGGGAGTTGTCGCAATGGCGTAAATTGCCAACTGGGTGGCGCCTAAATAGTGGAAGACTAACATTTTGTCTATTTGACCTGCTACTGTCTTTAGAACATCCATCATACTTAGGTGGATACCAAACTTTGTTAGCTGGTTATTAGTGCTGGGAGCTCCTCCAGTAGGTCTTTTTTTAAAAAAGTAGGTGAGGTAGATTGTCTGGATAATGGTTTCGGGGATGAAATATGCCAGAATCAAGATTATGATATTGTCCGTGAAGTATACCGTTAGGACCAAGAAGGCGGTAACTATTATCTTATTTAACATGTTTAACTGAGCGGCTCGTTTGAAATTTTTTCGGCCGTACAATAAAGCTTCATACATGCCGGAGGTGTAGACGAGAGGTAGGCCAAATCCGACAATTAGAAAAGCCAGGGAAAGGATTTCGTTGTGATTAAGTAAATAGTAAACTGATGTTAGGAAAGACAGTAAGCTGCTCAATAGAGAGAATAAAGCCTTTTTAGATAGTAGTTGCCAGTACTGCTCTTCATTTTCTTCGGCGACAGTTTTAATGGATACTACATTAATCCCTGGAAAGGTTCCGATGACTATTACTCCCAAGATGGCTAATATGTAACGGTAGGTGCCGTAGGTTTCTGTTGGCAGTAGGTTGGCAAAAGAAACTAGCAATATAAAGCCAGCTAAAATTGAAACCCCTTGACTCGCGGTTAGCCAAAATCCACCCTTAGCCAGGTAGACCATGTCCGTTTTCGTATATTTTTGACTCCAGACTAGTAAAGATTTAAACTGGCCCTTTAAGTTATCTAGGTGATCTGGTATTTTCATAGGTAAAGATGGTTGAATCATAAGTCAAAATCGGCTCTTTTACTAGGGCTTAGGCTGTGCTAAATTACTAAGTATGAATATTAAAACCTTGGAAAATGTTTTGCGGCCGCTGGTGCTGGCGGGTATTTTTGTGGTGCCCTTCATTGTTTTGTATGTGGCTAATTCGTTATTTTTTCCTTACATCACGGGTAAGGCGTTGGTGTTTCGGCTGGTGGTGGAAGTTATCTTTTTTGCTTGGTTGGTGCTGGCAGCGACTAATAAAGAGTATCGGCCTCGGCGATCAGCTCTCCTTTACGCCGTCGTGGGGACCTTTGGCTTTATGGCGGTAGCAGCTCTCGTGGGGGAGGAACCGGCCCGGAGCTTTTGGAGTAACTTCGAGCGGATGGAAGGGGTGGTCACTCACCTGCATTTACTGGCTTATTTTATTGTTTTAGTGTCCGTTTTGAAGACTGAAAAATTGTGGGTTTGGTTTTTAAATACCAATGTGGTGGCTAGTATATTGGTGGCCGGTTATGGTCTGATGCAGCTTTTGGGCGTTTATGAAATTATGCAAGGCAGTGTGCGGGTGGACTCGACTTTAGGTAATGCTGGTTATTTTGGGGGCTATATGATGATGGTGTTTTTTGTGACGGCTTACTTATTGGTTAAGGCTTGGCCGGACAAACTGTGGCGCTATGTTTATATCGCCGTTATGGTCCTGCAAGTATTTATGGTCATGCAGTCGGAAACTCGTGGGGCCATTTTAGGTTTAATAGGTGGTATTGGCCTGGCTATAATCGTGGCTCTAGTTCTGGTCAGTCGACACCAGCCGGCTTTCCGGCGCTGGGGCGCTGGGGCGCTGATTGCTCTCCTTGCGATAGCTGGAGCCTTCTGGCTTAGTCGGGACAGTGCTCTAGTTCAAAATACCCCAGAGCTGGCCCGTATTGCTAATATTTCTTTAGAGGACAATACGGTCAAGGCTCGGTTTATGGTTTGGGGGATGTCGCTGGAGGGAGTCAAGGAGCAACCAATTCTAGGTTGGGGACCGGGAAATTTTCAATTAGTTTTTAATAAGTACTATGACCCTGGAATGTACGGCCAAGAGCCATGGTTTGATCGTAGTCACAATGTTTTCTTGGACTGGCTGGTAGCTGGTGGGCTAGTGGGCTTGGGACTGTACTTATTGATGTTTGCTTTGGCTATTTTTTATCTCCTAAAGCCCGGAGTGGCTAAAAACCAAGGAGACGTTGAATTAGCCTGGGAGCGGGCAGTTCTACTCGGGTTACTCGCGGCTTATGGTTTTCAAAACTTTTTTATTTTTGACAATGTCATTAGTTACTCTCTCTTTCTAGCTGTTCTAGCGTTGATTGCTTTTATAACAATCGAGACTAGTGATGACGCTTTAGTTAAAAAGAAAAAGTCAGCCTCTTCCGTTTTGCCGGCCCATCATATCTTAGTCGCCGTCTTAGCTTTGGTCTTATTGGCCAGCTCCGCTTACTTCGCGGTTATCAAACCGACTTTCGCGGCCAGTCGGTTACTCCAAGCTTTACAAGGAGCTAGAGAAGGTCGCTTTGACGACAGTTTGGCTTCTTTTAAGCAAGTCTTCGACTATCGAAGTGTGGGTCAGGTGGAAGCTTTGGAGCAACTAATGAGTGTGGGCAGTGGACTATTTAGAAATCAGGCGGTGTCTGACGGTTTGAAACAGGAATTTGTGAGTTTAGTCGAAGTTAAAATGAGTGAGCATTTGGCTGATAATCCGACTGCTGTTCGTCAAAGAATTATTTACGCTCAGTTTTTAGTTGGCGCCGGCAACCTCGACCTCGCTGTTAAAGAATTGGAAACAGCGCGCCCCTTTGCTCCCGCCAAGCAATCATTACTCTCTCAACTGGCTACCTACTACAGCTTGCAGGGCAAAGCCGAGCAAGCTCTCGCGACCGCTAAAGAGTCGTTTGAATTAGAGCCTGCCAATGATGAGGCCCGTAAAATTTATGCTTTGATGGCGCTCTTGGCCGATCAGGAAAGTTTGGCGGTAGAAATTTTAACCCCAGTTTATGGGGGACTCGCGGTGCCGGATGATCGCTTTATCAACTTTTTTGCCGGATCCAAGCGTTATGACATTGTGTCCGAGATTTGGTCCAAGCGAGCTGAGGTCGAACCCCAAAACGTTGAGGTGTGGCAGAAGTATGCCCTGAGCCGGTACGCCGCCGGCGATCGGGCTGGGGCCCTCGCTACTTTAGAGCTTACAATTAAGAACAATCCAGATTTCCAGACGGAGGGGGAAAAACTGATGCAGGCGATTCGGCAGGGCTTGGTTAAGGTGAACTAAAAGAGCCCCGAGATTTACCCTGTGAAATAGGTAGCTTAAAAGTCTCACTGTAAGCTCATAGTGATTCGGGATACTAAATATAAGTACAATATTACAATAGCTTATTTCACGAGGTTGACATTTGGTCCCTTTTCTGCTAGACTCTTCATGTGAGTGTTGCTTATTCTAATTCTAGATGAGCGACTTCAAAAGTTTAAATGTCTTACAACAAAGCCCGCGCAAGCGGGTTTTGTTGTACCAGAGGGGTCACGAGCTGACCTAGAAGATAATACCTCCAGACCAATAATTGCAGATTTACTGATTAATGGTTATGATGAGTGAGTAATTGCCGGTGTTTATAGCCGGCGGTTGCACTCACATTAAGACATTTTGCCTTTGGAGTTACGCCCCCGCCGGCTGTAAGTGGCGGCAATTGCAAAATCAAAAATCCCGACCGCTTGGCTTGGGATTTTTGTTTAAAAAAATATTTAATGATGACGACAAGAATTTAAAGTCCCAAAAATTTTTATAATTTAGAATTAATTAGCTATAAAAAATTAATTTACTTAAAGAAAACTTTTTTTAAAAATTTACTAAAATTATTTTTGTAAAATAAATTTTTAGTTATCCACATTTTTTTGTCAAAAAACATTGTGAGAGTTTTTTGTTTAAACGATAATATAAGAAGTAATGTAACAACAAAAATTTTTTTATCGACACATTCAGAAACAAAAAGGTCGAGCGTTGTTACAAAATTTTAAAAATAATTTTTTAGTTCAATATGGCAACAAAAAAACGAGCCGCTAAAAAGGCAGCCAAGAAGCCAGCTAAGCGAAAAGCTGTCAAGAAGACCGCCAAGCGCAAGACTGCTAAAAAAGCTGTCAAGAAGACCGCTAAGCGAAAGACTGCTAAAAAGCGACGTTAGTTAAAATGAAAAACCACTCCCTGATAAAAAGGGAGTGGTTTTTCATTTGAGGGACTTATAAGTAGCTAAATTTAGACAGCCAGAACTCTAAAATTACCGTCTATTTAAACCCTATATTTTATGCTAAGATAGGGCTCTAACTCACTTTAATATGAAATTTTTTCCAGCCCTTTTTAGTCGTTATGACGATCGCCAAATAAAGCTGCTGCGGCCCTTGGTTGAAGAAATAAACTCCCTAGAGGAGGGGATGAAGGCTTTATCCGATGAGGCGTTAAAAAATAAAACAGCCGAGTTTAAGACCCGGCTCGTGGCCGGCGAAGCTTTGGATGATTTGTTGCCTGAGAGTTTTGCCGTGGTGCGGGAAGCGGCCGCTCGGACTTTAAAACAGCGCCACTTTGACGTCCAACTTTTAGGTGGCATTGCTCTCCATCGGGGCAATATTGCTGAGATGCGGACCGGTGAAGGTAAAACTTTGGTCGCTACCTTACCGGTGTATTTAAACGCCTTGACCGGCCGTGGTGTTCACGTGGTTACGGTTAACGATTACTTAGCTCGGCGTGATGCGGTCTGGATGGGTCAAATTTACTCCAAACTAGGGCTATCAGTCGGAGTGGTCAATCAGCAGGAAGCTTTTCTTTACGATGAAACCCATACTGAGGTTGACGAAGAGCGTGACGCCGTCGGCTCGTTTAAAGTGATGTATGAATTTTTACGCCCATCTCCTCGGCGCGCCTCTTACGGGGCGGATATTACTTACGGCACCAACAATGCTTTCGGTTTTGATTATTTGCGAGATAATCTGGTCCATAATCCCAGCCAGCTGTCACAGCGGGAGAATTTGGCCGATCGGCATCATTTTGCCATTGTGGATGAGGTCGACTCGATTTTAATTGATGAGTCTAGAACGCCACTGATTATCGCTGGCCCGACCGCTGAAGCGGAAGATTTTTACACTACTTTTTCTCAAATGGTGCGCTCGTTTGAAGAGGATAAAGATTATACGGTTGATCATAAGTTTAAGTCGGTCCTAATTACTGAAGAGGGTATCACCAAAGCGGAAAAAGCTTTGGGGGTTGATAATATTTATACTGATAAAGGGATTAAGTATGTACATCACCTAGAAACGGCTGTCCGGGCCAAAGCTTTGTTTCAGCGGGAGAAAGATTATGTGGTGCGAGAAGGTGAGGTAATAATTGTGGATGAATTTACTGGTCGGCTCCAACCCGGGCGTCGTTGGTCGGAAGGCTTGCATCAGGCCGTGGAGGCTAAAGAGGGGGTAAAGATTCAGCAAGAGTCTCGCACTTACGGCTCAGTTACTTTGCAGAATTATTTTAGGCTGTACGACAAATTGTCCGGTATGACCGGGACGGCTGTGACCTCGCGCGAAGAGTTTGAGAAAGTTTATGGTTTGGATGTGTATGTCATCCCGACCAATAAAGAGCCGGCCCGCCAAGATTTTGACGATTTGATTTTCCAAACCGAAGCCGGCAAGTTCAAGGCGGTGGCTCAGCGAGTTCGAGAGCTACACGATAAAGGCCAGCCGGTGTTGATTGGCACGGTTTCTATTGAGCGCAATGAGCTCTTGTCGGCCTATTTAAAAAAGGAAGGTATTCCCCATGAGATATTGAATGCCAAGAATCATGAACGCGAAGGTGAAATCACAGCGACAGCCGGTAAAAAGGGGGCTGTGGTGATTGCGACCAACATGGCTGGCCGCGGAGTCGACATTAAATTAGGTGGCCCGACGGCCACCGAAGCTGAAGCCGAGGAGATAAAAAATTTGGGCGGCCTGTTTGTTTTGGGTACCGAGCGTCACGAAGCTAGACGTATTGACAATCAGTTACGTGGCCGGTCGGGGCGTCAGGGTGATCCGGGTCAAACGCAGTTTTTTGTGTCACTAGAAGATTCTTTAATGAGAGTGTTTGCGTCTGACCGAATTAAAAGTATGATGGGCCGGTTCGGTATTCCGGAGGATGAGGCCATTCAAAATCGGATGGTGTCGCGGGCGATTGAAACCGCTCAGACCAAAATTGAAGGGATGAATTTTGATATGCGTAAGCACTTGCTGGAGTATGATGATGTAGTCAATCATCAGCGAGTGACGATGTACTCTAGGCGTGAGGCGGTGCTCGCCGGCAACCGCGAAGCGGTGTTGGCTTTTTTTGACCGCGCTATCGAAGGCTTGAATTTGTCCGAGGACGAGGCTGGTAATATTAAAAAGTTGTTGGGGTCCAAAGAAGCGACGACTGGTGAAGATTTTATAACCAGTGCTAAAAACTTGATTTTGCAGGTGATCGATATGTATTGGATGGAACACTTGGAGGCGATTGAGTATATGAAAGGTAGTGTCCGTTTGCGGGCTTATGGTCAGCGAGATCCGCTGGTGGAGTTTAAGCGTGAAGGCTTGCGGATGTTTAAAGACTTAGAGCTGTCGATTTTTGTGGATGTAATCAAACTGTTTCCTAATATTAGCACTACTATCAAAACGACCGAGGTGCCAGCGATGCAGGAAGTGCACGCCGATATCTCGGCTCTACCTGGGGCGGACCCACTACTAGCAGGAGATGTTAATAAAAAGCCAAGGTCCGTCAATTCGGCCCCAGTCGGTTCAGCTTGGCCAAAAGTGGGTCGCAATGACCCGTGTCCGTGTGGAGCCACTAAGGCTGACGGTACGCCGGTTAAGTATAAACATTGCCACGGAAAATAAGTTTCTTAATCTAGACTTAATTTTAAAAAATTGACAATAGACACAATATAAGGTAAAATGCAAACAGTGGAATCAGAGGTCTTTAATTACTATCGCAGGAACGTAGAGGGGAGGTTTGAGTGTTAAGCCGAGCGAAGAAGAACGAGGCCAAAAAGCTGTGTCTACTTTTTCTCGTCGGAGTCTTGATCATTATGATCGGACTGCGCGAGGGGGTGTGGGCGACCGACAAAAACCAGAGTCTGCCCGCGACTTTCTTCAGCTTCGATCAGGACGAACGCAATCTCACCTTTTACTATGGGGGAGGGATGCGCGGCCCCGACAGCCTCTATCGGGAATTGAACAAATAGTCTAAATTTTTTGTTTTTTATTGTTGAGTTCGGATAGTAATGTCCGGACTCTTTTTTAATTCTTAATAATCCCTATCTTTTAAGAGTTTTTGATTTAAGTTGACGGTAAAAAATCATATAGGACATATCTCATAAATTGTCCTATATAACCGACAGCCAAGGCTTTTTATAGGACAAAAACGTGGATAAGGGGTCAATTTTAATTTCTTGATCACCCTACTAATTTGAGGTGGCGAGGGTTTGTAAGTTATGACCAGTCAAACAGTTTATTAGTCGAGAGGATTCTTTTTCTAGCTAGGAAATATAATCGCTTTATACTTGACAAAGTTGTTTAGAAGTACTAGTAATATCAATTAAGAATATAGTTCTTTTGGGTCGGACGATGATAGTGAATTTCTTCTCACTACGAAGGTAGGGCCGATCGCTTTTCTTTACAAAATTTTTTCTCCAGTTTGTCCTTAAACGAAGCCGTTTCGTCGCTTTTTTATATTTATGTTTACTACAAAAAATTATCCACTTTATTCCATTTTTATTACCGTAGCGGTAGCTTTTGGGCTGTTTGCGGTGGTTGGTTTAACTCCAATTTTAGCCGAAGCGGAGAGTGTTGATCAGGCAGTAGTGGAAACAGTAGCACAACCAGAAACTCAAGCCCAAGAAGAAACAAATGATGATATGGTTGAAGATAAGGATGAGCAGCTTCCGCTTACTGGAGGGGTTGAGTCAGAACTGGCTCTTATTGGTGAGACAGAGGAAGGGCAGAAGGCCCTTGGTGGGGAGGAGGATCCAGCTACTTTTGAGGCAGAAAAAGTAGAGGTGCCCCCGGTGGCTTCAAGTACTCCTATGACCAATATGACCGAGGAAACCGATAGTGCTACTTCCACTTCTGCATTGGAAAATGACCAAGCAATACTGATACCGCCGATGGCTTCTAGTACCTCCGAGCTAGAAACTGAAGGAGAAGACGTACCATTTGTTCCTCCAGTGGCCTCTAGCACTCCTGGTACACCCGGTGGGATGACACCGCCATCGGCTGACCCTTTTGATCCTGATGCTGATGGTGGGGATAACCTAGGATTTGAAATTGTTTCCTTGGAAAATAGTTTCACCACTGCCGAGAATTTGGATGACAATGAGACTGAGATCGAGGTGGTATCGGCGGAAAATACTTTTAATACTTTGTCCGATAGCCAGGAACCAGCTTTAACCGAGGCAGTTTCTGGGGAATATGACTTTACTACCCTTGCCCTTACTGAAGAAGCTGGGGAAGTTGTTTCCTTAGAGCATACTTTTAATACTTTGTCCGATAGCCAGGAACCAGCTTTAACCGAGGCAGTTTCTGGGGAATTTAACTTTGTTACCCTCCCTGGAGATGTTGAACCACCCTTATTAGACGAGGTAGTGTCGATGGAACACTTCTTTACCACTGATGGTGGTGGAGAAGAACCACCACTTGAGGAAACTGTTTCCCTGGAGTATTCATTTACCACTTTGTCTGATGGTGGAGAACCACCGCTTGATGAGGTGGTGTCTGAGGAGTATACCTTTAGGACAGATTCTATAGGACAAGAAGTTGTTTCCGTGGAATACTCATTTGTGACCGATAGAGATGATGGGGGCGAACCACCGCTTGATGAAGTGGTGTCAGCTGAGTATGCATTTACCACTACCAGTGGTGGCGGCGAACCACCTATTGATGAAGTTGTTTCGGACGAACATTCTTTCACTACAACCGATGGTGGTGGCGGCGAACCGCCACTAGATGAAGTGGTGTCAACTGAGTACTCTTTTACTACATCTGGTAGTGGTGAGCCACCGCTTGATGAAGAAATTTCCGATGAGTACTCGTTTACCACCTCAAATGGCGGCGGCGGAGGAGATGATGATGACGACAACGGAGGTGGTGGCGGAGGCGGTGGCCGTCGTCGGGTTGATCGCGATGAAGTCCTCGCTTCAGCTTGCCCGGTTTACTTGCGCGAATTTATTCGCTTGGGTCAGGCTAATAATCCGACTGAGGTTTTGAAACTGCAGTGGTTCTTACTTAACTATGAGGGATTTAATGTACCACTTACTGGTTATTACGACTTGCAAACTTTTGAGGCGGTGAAATCTTTCCAATTGCGTTACGCCGAGGATGTTCTGCACACTTGGGGCATTACCGATCCGACCGGCTATGTGTACATTACGACGATGCTAAAGATTAACTATCTGTACTGTGAAATTGATGACCCGATTCGTTTGGAACTTCAGCTACCGGCTGGTGTTATGGCCGGGGCTGGCCACGTTGCTTGGTCAGGTTACGGAGCGACGGGTCTTGGTAAGGGTAGTGGGGCGGAACTTTTGATTTACCCACCGTTAGTGCGGGAAGGTCAAGGTTTTGCTCCTCTCGATTTAGACTTACCTCAAGCGGTGGAAACTAAATCTCGCAATCTAATTCACTTGGCGGCGGCGGGCTTCAGCTCGATTTTTTCTAGTGATGACTGGGATTTTAGGGCTTGGCTCTTGGTTGGCCTGATTCTACTAGCCCTTGTCCTCGTGGGTCTTATCGGTTGGTTGGCATACCGTTTATCTCAAGTTAGGAAGGAGCGAGAACTCTTGGAAGAATCTAATAATTTAATCAATGAAGCCGAGGCCGAGCTGGGGGCTTTTCCACTGGTTGGAGAAGGAGCAGAAACGGCCCCGGTACAGGAAGAGACTGATGAAGTAATTTCTGAATACAATCAAGTTAATGGTAATGACGCGGAGGCGATGGTGGACGGTGGGCAAGCAGCCATACCTTTAGGGGCTGCTTCGGTGGATAAGAAAGAGGCCGAAGAAGAATTGGAAACCGTCATTGTGCCGGAAAAATACTGAGGCTAATTCCGATTGATGACGGTTTCACTTGGGTTAGTATTAGTCTTTGGTTTGATTTTAACCACCACCTCCGGGCAGCCCTCGGGCTGTCCGGAGGCGGTGGTTTAGGCCAAGGTAGAGTTAAAAACTTTACCCTTGACAAATCCACCAAAAATGCTAGTAATGTTGGCAGTGACAAGTAGCATCTTTGTCAAATATCCTTTTAGTTAAGTGGCTGGAGGGATTAGAGTTTAGAGAAAAAAAGAGGAGGACGTGCGATGGACAAGCGGACAGTGGTTTTTTTGGCGGTAGTGGCGGCAGCTCTGGCAGTTTTGAGTGGTTGCCCGAGTCCGCCGGCGCCGGTACCGACACTTGGGGTGGACGTTTACACGTTCACTCAGACAGTGGCTGGTTGCACTGAGCAATATATCGGGGCTGAGGCCAGTAAGCCGGCCGCTGGGGCTACTTTCCAACTGCTCAAAGAAAACGAGCAGGGGGATCTGGTACCCTGGGAGCAAATCCGCTACGAAAGTACAGGGGACTCCCTACAAGCGCGACCAGTTGAGGTGATTTTTAACGATTCAGCGGCACAAAAAGCGCATCTGGAGTCGTTGGAGTCACTAAAAAGTCTCGGTGGTGGGTCCATCGTCGAGATTGGTGGTATTTACGGTAATCTGTGGATGCCCACCTTGTTTGCTTCTCGGGTGATTTATACCCGATGGACCCCACGCCCCCCTTATACCTACCAATACACTGTGGGAGTTAATTACTTCTCGGTGTGGATTTGGTCGGCCTTGCTTGGTCAGATTCACCGACCGGAGTCGGATTATGCGGTGCCGGACGATGGGGATGGAGCTCCGCTGGCTCCGCCTTTCGCAGTTTTTAGAATCTTTGATGAAGTGCCTTCGTGGTACAACATCCGAGTGACTTTGGACGGCGAGACGGCGTTGGGAGCCGATGACTATCGGCTTTCAGCGGCTGCTTGTAATCCGCCTGATCCCACCACCGGCTCGGTGCCGGAGGTGGTTGGTCGTCCCGAGCAGGAAGCTCGGGATATAATCGAGGATCACGACTTTGTCGTGGGGGCAGTGGCCCGCCAGTGTAGCGACACTGTTGTTGCTGGTCGGGTCATCAGTCAAAATCCGGTCGGCGGTCGTAATTGGCCGTTTGGGGCGGAGATTGATTTGGTCGTATCCACGGGGCCTTGTCCGGTGGATCAGTTTCAACTGACCATTTTGGTGTCACCGCCGACCACTGGTGGGATGACGACCCCGGCTCCTGGGGTGTACTACTACGACGAGGGAGAAGTGGTTAATCTCTCGGCTGAGCCTTTGGCCGGGTGGGAGTTTGTCCGCTTCGACGGCCCAGTTAGTAACCCCGACCGAACCCTGGCCTTTAACACTGTCATTATGGACCGTGACCAGACGGTGACAGCCGTCTTCGAAGCGGTGGGCGGTGAGGGCGAGGGAGAAGGTGAAGGGGAAGGTGAGGGCGAGGGAGAAGGTGAATGCCCGGAGCTTGAGCTTTCCTTCGCTACCCAAGGCGGACGGACCGAGTTTGAGGTGGGAGACACGGTTGTCTTTATCTTTAACTTTGGCCCGTCGACGGACGACATTAACGTCCGTCTGCAGACCCCGGATTCCCTCCAGATGGACTTCGTCTACTATGAAGACGGGTCGATTGTGGTGGAGAGTCCAGAGGACCTGGACGAATCGTTCGAGACGCCCACAATGCTTACTGACGGGCGAGTTCAAGTGCTTAAGAAGTTCGCGTCCGCTATTGGGCCGGAGGATAATCCGGTCCGAGTACGGGTATCGGATGAGTGTGGGCAGGTGGCCGAGGCCAGTCTTCGGCTTACCGTTGTCGAGCCCGAGCCGGAACAGGCGACAGTACCTGGTATTGTCGGCCTACAACAAGCGGCTGCGAACTCTGCTTTGACAGCGTCCGGCTTAATAACCGGCACCGTCAATCAAGTGTTCAGCTCCCGGCCGGTTGGCGAGGTTCTCTCGCAAAGTCCGGCGGCTGGCACTTCTGTGGCCCGTGGTAGTGCGGTGAACTACACCGTTTCCAAGGGACCAGATAATGTTAACGTCCCCAATATTGTCGGTCTGCAACAAGCAGCCGCCAATACATCATTGACGGCAGTCGGCTTAACAACCGGCAACGTCAATCAGGAGTTCAGCTCCCGGCCGGTTGGCGAGGTTCTCTCGCAGAATCCGACAGCAGGGACTCAGGTTCCTTTGGGCAGCGCGGTGGCTTACACTGTGTCCAAAGGGACCGAGCCCGACCCGGAGCCACTCCAGATTGAGGTTATCATTACTGACACTGTGCACCGGCTGGTGGGCAGCGTTCCGACCTATGCCACCGGAGAATTTGGTGAGCTTGAAGTCATGATCTTAAATGGCCTAGCGCCGTTTGATATCGTGGCCCAGGCGCCCGATGGTCAGAGAATTCAGTTTAGCTTGTCCGCCAGTGGACAAGTCACTGAAAACCTCGGTGGCAGTGTCGGTTCGATGTGGCGCGTGTATCCACATGCGTCCAATCCGCGTCAGGTTATTCTGCGTAAGGAATGGCAATCGCGTATCCAGTCGGGAGACGGACCACTCCGCTTCTCGGCCGACGACGCTGACGAACGGGCGACGACCTCGCTCCTAATTGTCGTCGAGTAATAGATCTTTGTATTCTTGTTTACCCTATACCCCCCGAGCTTCGCGCTTGGGGGTTTATTTTTGCCTAAATTTAGGGCCAACTTAGCCATTTTTAGCCCCAGTCGGCTAGGGGCCCTGACCCCTTGCATATTTTTTATATCCGTGGTAGTAATGGATGATCTTGGAAATAGGCCTTAACCGTTAGTTTTGGCTGATTTCAACGTTATAAATAGGTAGATATTAGCAAAGTTAAAAGATTTTAATTATGAAAAATGTAATCAATACCTTGATGGGCGTGGTGATGGCAGTAGCCATTATTGCTCCATCTTTGGCCGCGGCTCAGTCGCCGGCTTTGGTGGCTTCTATCGACAGTCCAGCTACTGGCTCAACTTTCGATGTGAATGAGACCATTTCTTTTACCGGATCTGCCACTGGTGGTTCTGGGGTTGAGTCCAATTATGACTACAACTGGACTTGGGGTGATGGCACACAGGATGCTGGTCAGAACGAAACCCATAGCTATACTGCTTCTGGGACCAAAACTGTTACCTACCGGGTAACCGATTTCGCTACTGGTCAGACTGATACTGACACCATTTCTGTTACGATTGGTGAAGCTGATGAGGAAGACCTTTTAATCACTAATGTTCGGGTAACCGACATTACTCAGTCGAGCGCTATTGTTCGTTGGACTACCAACCGACCAGCGACTAGCCGAGTTATTTACGACACGGCTTCCCGCCGGGCCGAGAATGGTGACACTATTGGATCTGCTCCAAACTATGGTTATAGCAACTCCACTTCACGTGATGATAACAAAGTCACTGAACACGCTGTTACTTTAACTGGTTTGTCTGCTAACACTCAGTATTTCTTCCGTGTTTTGTCCGCTGAATAAAGGACTTGCGTTTAAGTTAAACTAAAAACCCGCCCGGCTTTAAGCCGGGCGGGTTTTTTTGTGGCGCTGGTTTTCTTGAGTTATACTGTTGGACCATGACTGTTAAAAACTTGAAACAAATTTGGCCGACTGGACAAACTAAAGTCTCTTTAGCCGAGCTGACGACTTTTAAAATTGGCGGCGTAGCTCCCTTTTATTTAGCAGTGAAAGATAAACAGAGTTTAGTGGAGGCGGTTAAAAAAGCGCAAACCACTAAGATTTCCTATGTCATTTTTGCCGGGGGGAGTAATGTGGTTTTTCCTGGTCGCCCGTCTACTAAATTATATATTCATTACCTGACCAATCCTTTAGCTAAAGACGCTTTAACCATAGGACCCACTGGTCAAGTTTATGTCGAGGCAGGGTTATCTTTAGCCAGTTTGATTAAAAAAGTCATAAGCCAAGGTCGTGCGGGCTTAGAATCATTATCTGGTATTCCGGGCACAGTGGGCGGAGCAGTGGTGGGCAATGCCGGTGCTTATGGTCAAAGCATTAGTGACCATTTACTTGCGGTAGAAATATTTGATGGACAAGTCATCCGATGGGTCGATCGAGTGACTTGTCGGTTTAATTATCGCGACAGTATTTTTAAGTATAAGCCATGGCTAGTACTTGGTGTTAAATTTAAATTAACTAAAGGTAATACTGAAACCCTTACCAAGAAGTCTCGGCAAATTATAAAAATAAGGCAAGCTAAGTATAAGCCGGGACTGGCTTGCCCGGGGAGCTACTTTAAAAATCCTTTAGTAAGCAAAGTGTCGGCGCGATCGTTAAAACTGGTTGATCCGACCAAAATTATTGATGGCAAAATTCCAGCCGGCTATTTACTAGAGGTGGTGGGGGCCAAAGGTCTAAAACAGGGGCAGATGGCCGTGGTCGATTTCCATGGTAACTTAATTATGAATTTAGGTGGTGGGACGGCGAGCGATGCTAAAAAACTAGCCACTCGCCTCAAACAAAAAGTGCAAGACCGGTTTGGTATTACCTTAGAAGAAGAAGTTCGTTTCCTACCCTAACTAAAATTACACCATGTCCATCCCACTCCAAGGTTTAACCCCTGTACTTCCCAAGGTCCGACCTTGACCTTGGGAAGTGGGGGTGGTGGGGAAAATGACAGAACTCGGCTTTTTAGCTATACTGCGGCTAATATTATGCCTCAAGATAAATACACATTAACGGTGGGTCTGGAAGTTCACGTGGAGTTGTCGACCAAGACCAAGATGTTTTGTCAGTCCAAAAACGATCCCGACGAAACGCGCCCGAATCAGAACATTTGCCCAATTTGTATGGCGCACCCAGGCACTTTGCCAGTGATTAATAAAGAGGCGGTCAAGAGTGTACTAAAGGTGGGGACCGCTTTGGGGGGCACACTGGCCGACTTTACGGAGTTTGACCGCAAAAACTATTTTTATCCAGACATTCCCAAGGCTTACCAAATTAGCCAGTATAAATACCCGTTGGTTACCGGCGGGAGTCTCGCAGGTGTGGTCATTACGCGGGTACACTTGGAAGAGGATACGGCCCGGTCGCAACATGTTCCTGGTGGGGGTAGTTTGGTAGATTACAATCGAGCCGGCGTACCCCTAATGGAGCTGGTCACCGAGCCGGTGATTCATAGTGCGAGAGCCGCCGGGGATTTTGCTCGCGAGCTTCAGTTGTTGCTGTCACCTTTATATCTCAATGTGTCTGAGGCTAATATGGAAAAAGGTGAGCTGCGAGTGGAAGCGAACATTTCCGTGAGCTGCGACGATAAATCTTTGGGCACCAAAGTGGAGGTAAAAAATCTCAATTCTTTTCGGGCGGTGGAGCGAGCCATTGAATTTGAAGAAGCGCGTCAAATCGAGTTGTTGGAAAAAGGGGAAACAGTCATTCAAGAAACTCGAGGTTGGGATGAGAATAATAGTCGAACCTTTAGTCAGCGGAAAAAAGAATTTTCTCACGACTATCGCTATTTTCCTGACCCGGACTTACCTAAATTATATATAAGTGAAATTGTCGAGTTTCAAAATCTAAAGGATTTATTGCCCGAGTTACCGGCGACTAAGCGTGAGCGTTACCACGACAGTTTCGGTATTAAGTCTGAGGATATTGAAACTTTTGTGGGGAACCCGGCCTATGCTGACTTGTTTGAAGCGAGCGCCAAACTTTTAGAGTCGGACCAAAAGCTGGTGCAAGTTTTAGCCAATTATCTAACTTCCGATTTAGCTGGTTTACATAAAAATGGAGTTACCGGCTGGCCCGAGGCTAAAGGCTTGGCCGATTTAATAACAATGATTGCGGGCGGAGAAGTGTCTTCACGGGGAGCTAAAGACATTCTGCTCGCTATGGTGACCGAGGGTGGAGAACCGAGGATTATTGCTGAAGCTAAAGACTTGTTCCAAAAAAGTGAGGCCGGGGAACTCACAGTCATTATCGACGAGGTGCTTGCCTCTAATGAAGCGGCGGTCGCTGAGTTTAAGTCGGGGAATGCCAAATCTCTACAATTTTTAATTGGACAAGGGATGAAGTTGTCTAAAGGGTCGGCCAATCCGGGCGTTTTAGCCAAACTGTTAACTGACAAGCTTAAATCTTAAGTCGATTTCCCCATTCACTCGCCTACATCTCTTAGTTATTTGCTATACTGTTATTAAGAATAAAACAGTGGTGGTTTTTTACTAAAAACAACTAACAAATTGTTTCAAGCACTCTAATCTCATGAAAAAAACTCGGGTGGCAATAAATGGTTTGGGGCGCATTGGTCGGGCGTTTTTAAAGTTGGCCTTAAAGCGGCCGGAGATTGAACTGGTAGCGGTGAATGATTTGGCGGACTTGGACAACCTGGTCTATTTACTTAAGTATGACACGGCTTATGGTCGCTCTAAATTAGACCTTGAAGTTGGCGAGGGTAAGCTATTGATTGGTTCCCACCAGATAAAAGTACTGCAAGAAAAAGACCCGCAAGCGCTACCGTGGCGAGAACTGGAGGTGGACGTAGTGGTGGAATCGACTGGAGTTTTTGATAGTTATGCTAAAGCCCAAGCCCATCTGGAAGCCGGAGCGCACAAGGTGGTCATTTCGGCTCCAGTGAAAGACCAGCCACCGACCGGTATTCCAGGCGCGACCGTGTTAATGGGGGTGAATGATGAGAAATTGTCGACCTGTGTTATTACTTCCAATGCCTCTTGCACCACCAACTCGGTGAGCCCACTGATGGCCATTTTACAAGCGGAGCTAGGAATCGACAAAGCCATTTTAAATACTGTGCATGGCTATACCGCCAGTCAAAAATTGGTGGATGGGCCGGATGGCAAGGACTTCCGCCGGGGTCGGGCCGCCGCCCAAAACATCGTACCGTCGTCGACCGGGGCGGCGATTGCTGTGACTCAAGTCTTGCCGGAACTTATCAATAAATTCGACGGGATTGCCCTCCGAGTGCCGGTGGTCACTGGTTCAATAGTGGACCTAACTTTTATTGCCAAGCGCGCCACTTCGGCTTCGGAAGTTAATGAAATTTTAAGCCAAGCCGCCACTTTGCCTCGCTGGCATAATATCTTTACGGTGACGGAGGAACCCTTGGTTTCAAGTGATATAGTGGGCAATACTCACGCGGCTATTGCCGACCTGGCTTGCACGCGGGTGGTGGATGGCAACTTGGTGAAAGTGTTGGCTTGGTATGACAATGAACTAGGGTATGCCAACACTTTAGTGGAACATGTCCTTAAAACCGCCGGGCACTAATAATTATGGATGAACTAATCAAAGATTTAGAATTAAAAACAGCCGCTGCTCGCCAGGCGGTGGATCATAAGCGGAAAACTATTCTTTTGGCTGCTGACCACGCCGGGTGGCCACTAAAAGAAGACCTTAAACCTTTTTTAAGGTCGGAGGGTTATGAGGTGGAAGATCTGGGAGCTTATACTTTAGAGCCCGAAGATGATTACCCTGGCTATATGCATCTAGCTGGCAAACGGGTTTCCGCCGAACCTGGCCATTATGCCGCCATTATAATCGGCGGCTCGGGTCAAGGGGAAGCGGTAGTAGTCAATCGTTACCCGGGGGTGCGAGCGGTAGTTTACTATGGTGGCAATGAAGAGATACTTAAACTCTCGCGACAGCATAATGATGCTAATATTTTATCTTTAGGCGCGCGTTTTATGACCGACACTGAAGCTAAAAATAGCGTGAAGCTCTGGTTGGAAACAAGTTATCCGGAAACTCCGCGCCATCAGCGCCGGATCAAAAAGATTGATAGTGATACCACTGAGGAAAATTATTTCTAAACAGACAAATTAGTATGGTCAATATTATGCCGGCCGTTCTAGCCTCGACTTGGCTCGAAATTGAAACCAAAATTAAACAGGTGGAAAGTCAAAGTCCCTGGATACACTTGGATGTGGCCGACGGCGATTTTGTACCGGTGACAACTTGGAACACTCCCGACGACTTATCTTTGCTACCTGGGCGGATTATGGCCGAAGTTCATTTGATGGTGGAAAAACCGGAAGAAGTTTTACCTAATTGGGTTTGGGTAGCTGATCGAATTATTGTACAAGTGGAAAGTACGGACGTTCTCGCTGATATGGTTACTACTATGAAGGGAGCTCAAAGCAAGTTGGCTTTATCTCTGTTGGTTGACACGCCACTGGAGGAAGTTCTGCCTTATTTGGAAGCAGTGGAAATGATTCAGCTGATGGGGATAAAAAAAGTGGGTTTTCAAGGCGAAAAGTTTGATTCGGCTGTTTTAGATAAAATTGCCACTTTAAAGAGTCGCTGGCCCACGGGGGTGATTCAGCTTGATGGCGGGGTTAATTTAGCAACAGCACCGGATATAATTAAAGCCGGGGCGGCCAGCTTGGTGGTGGGCTCGGCCCTCTGGCACAGCGGGGACATTGTCGGTACCTTGGAGGGGTTTAAAAAGTTATAATAAAAATATTCTCGCTCCTGTTTGAAAACCTCGCGCAGCGCGACGGCGCGAGCGGAACAAAAAGTCAGCAGACTTTTATGAGTGTTTTCAAACAGGAGCGAGAGGGAACATATGGAAACTTTAACAGATGAAAAAATTGAGTTGTTGACGGAAACGGCGAATAATATTCGTCAGTCTATTATCGGGTCTTTGCTCGAGGCGCGCTCTGGCCATACCGCCGGTCCCTTGGGGATGTCCGATATTTTTACGGCTCTCTATTTTCACATTTTACGCCACGACCCGGCTCGGCCAGACTGGCCCGACCGCGACCGCCTGGTTTTATCCAATGGCCATATTTGTCCGGTTTATTACGCTACTTTGGCGCACGCGGGTTATTTTCCGGTGGCGGAGTTAAAAACTTTGCGTCGGTTTGGTAGTCGTTTGCAAGGTCACCCGCATCGGGAATTTTTGCCATACTTAGAAACCAGTTCCGGCCCCTTGGGCTCGGGCTTATCACAAGCTTGTGGGATGGCGCTGGCTGACCGGATGGATCATGGTCTTACTTCAGACCGCTATATTTACGCTCTGTTAAGTGATGGGGAACTAGAGGAAGGTAATACTTGGGAGGCGGTGATGCTCGCTGGTAAATATGGCCTAAGCAATTTGATTACTATTATCGATCGGAATGGGATCCAGATCGACGGCTTCACTAAAGATATTATGCCGCTCGAGCCACTGGCCGAGAAGTTTGATAGTTTTAATTGGCATGTAGTGGAAATAGACGGGCACAATTTTGAGGAAATTGTAGCCGCCGTGGGAGAGGCCCAAGCGGTGTTTGGCCGACCGACGGTGATTATTGCTCATACCATTCCTGGGCGAGGCGTTAAAGCCTTTGAACGCCAGTATGAGTGGCACGGCAAGCCCCCGAGTGAGGAGGAGGGGAAGAAAGCTCTAGCGGAGCTTCGTACTTTAAATGGTAAAATAAAAAGTGAAAATGATTGAAAAGCTCCAAGTTGAACATTTTCCTTTGATAGACCGTTTACATACGGATGTTTTGGAAGAGAAGTATGGTAAGGTTCATGCGGAAATTTTAAGACACGACGATCAAATTAGAGAAATTCATATTTGTGATCAAGAAGGTATTTCTAGAACTTATGCGCTTACTTTTTTAACCTTTGATAGTAAAGATGAAGAGGTTACTAAAATTAATGAGGAAATCAAGAATGGTGAACTGATAGGTCAAGCTTTTAAAAAATATGGGTATAGTATAAGAAAAAACGTGGTCACGGTTTATACCTTAAATTTACCAGAATGGCTGAAAAATGAATTTAGAGTGGTGGATGATAAAGCTAAAGCACGGTTGTCTGAATTTTATGCTAAAAAAGAAGGAAAGGAACCCTTTATATATGGAGTAGTTACGGAAATATACAGCCCTGATTTTAGACCAGCAGAAGTTAATGATATCGATGTACAACAAGATAATCCTACAACTAATGCTTTAGAAAAGGTTGGTTTTACTAAAGAAAACATCTGGGATCGATTGGGTTCTGGTAATGAGTGGTTAGATGAAAAAGATAAATTTGCAAAAGCTCAAGAGTTGGCTTCAACAGAGGAACTAAATTTAGAAGATCGAGTTCGGAGATTTTTAGATAGTAAATAAAATGATTAATAAAACCCAAAAATTAAATCCGAAACTTTTTGATTTACAGATCGAGCAAGAGGCGATTCGCGATGGTTTTGGTCGTGGTTTGGTAACTGCCGGCGAAACTAATGAGCAAGTGGTAGCTTTGTGTGCCGACCTCACCGAGTCGACCCGGATTGAAGCTTTTGCCAAAAAATTTCCGGATCGCTTTATTCAAGTGGGGGTGGCGGAACAGAACTTGGTGACGGTGGCTTCGGGTCTCGCCACCATGGGAAAAATTCCGTTTGCCGCTTCTTACGCCATGTTTAGCCCGGGGCGGAACTGGGAGCAAATCCGCACGACTATTTGTTATAATAATGTGCCGGTTAAAATTGTGGGAGCTCACGCTGGAGTCTCGGTGGGGCCCGATGGGGGCACACATCAGGCGATTGAGGATATGGCTTTAATGCGGGTGTTGCCACGCATGACGGTGGTGGTCCCGGCCGATAGTTTGGAGGCCGAGAAGGCAACCTTGGCGCTCGCTGACTCCGGTGGTCCGGCTTATATTCGCTTAGCGCGTAATAAAAGTGCGGTGATTACGACCGAGGCTTCACCTTTTGAACTAGGGCGGGCAGAAGTTTTGTTTGATTCCGACGAACCGGCGGCGCTCATTATTGCTTGTGGGCAAATGGTTTACTTTTCACTACTGGCGGCTAAAAAACTGGAGGCCGAAGGGGTGGCGGTGTCGGTTATTAATTTACATACTATCAAGCCTTTAGATAAGGCTACGGTGATCAAATACGCCAGGCAGGCGGGGGCGGTGGTAACAGTGGAAGAACATCAGGTGGCCGGGGGTATGGGGGGAGCAGTGGCGGAAATGCTGGCGGCTGAGGCTCCGGTGCCGGTGGAATTTTTAGGAATTCAAGATCAGTTTGGCCAGTCGGGGGAGCCAGGGGAATTACTGGAGCATTATAGCTTGGGAGTGAAAGATATAATAATGGCGGTGAAAAAAGTAATCGAGCGCAAAAACGTTTAAACTTTTCCAAGGACGGTCCTTGGTATTTGAAAAGTGTGGTGTAATTTGATGTGGGTTAAGGGTCGGGTCAACTTTAGGCTTGATTTAGAATTAATTTTATGTCAGAAATGCTTCAGTTAAATGGTAGTTATAAAGCGAGGAGGAGTGAATATGACCCAGGTTGTGGAAGGAGTCACAGATGAATTCCGTGAAGCTTGCGCTCAACTGAAAGCAGGTCGGGTTTCTCGAAAGGAAGCCAATCTTATTTTGAGGGACGTTAGGAAGGCTGTCGGAGACGGAGTCGATATTCTTTGTCTTGGTTTCCGAGATCTTGACCAAGCTGTGTTGTGCTGGAGCCAGTGTTCCTTCTTCATTCGGCAGGACTAGGTCATAGTAAGATAGCGGATCTAAGGCCATTTGGATAAAAACCAGATGGCCTTTTGTTGGGCTTAATATATAATATTCGGCATATGACAGACAACATTTTAATTATTGGCGGGGGCGAGATTGGGCAGGCAGTGGCGAAGTTGCTATCAGTTCATCATCAGCCGATTATTTTTGACCGTGAACAGACTAGAGGTAATACTACCCAGTCTTTGGCGGAGTTGGTTATCGGGGCTCAGATTATTTTTTTAGCTGTACCAGCTCGAGCTTTACCCGAGGTGTTGGCGGAACTTGGTCCGATATTGGACCCCGCGACCACTTTGGTTGGTTTGTCTAAAGGAGTAACGGACGAGGGGGAGTTCGTGGGAGAAGTTTTAGCCCGCACCCTACCAAAGCAGCCCTGGGTGATTTTGTCCGGGCCGATGCTCGCGGAAGAAATAATGGCTGGTAAGCGGGCTTATGCTCTGGTTGCCAGTTCAGATCAGTCGGTGGCTGATCGGGTGGTGAATTTATTTCATCAATCGCTTCTACGGGTAAAAACCACCAACGATGTGAGAGGTTTAAATGTCGTGGGAGTAACCAAAAATATTTATACTTTAGGTTTGGCGATCGCCGATGCCTTAGCGTTGGGAGCTAATAGCTACGGAGTATTGGTAGCGCAAGCGCTCTTGGAAATGACTTTAATTATCACTCACTTGGGTGGAGCGGAGGCCACTGTGTGGTCTTGGGCCGGGGTAGGCGACTTGGTAGCGACCGCCGGCAGTGAACACTCACAGAACCGTGCGGTAGGGGAAGGTTTGGTGGCAAACAGTCAGAGTGAATTAGCGAGCGAGGGAAGCTTAGCCTTACCTCTACTCTTGCCTCGACTGGATCAGATCAAGGCCGAGCTACCCTTTTTAGTGGCTGTGGCGGCAGTCATGGTCCGCCAGGAGCCATCTCAGGAGGAATTTAATAAACTGTTGCAGAACTTGTAAAAAGCTTTATAAAATAAAGCTTTTTTAGGAGGAGCCGAGCTCAAAATTAAAACCAACTACTAGAGTTTGACAAATTCTGAGGTTGTGCTAGGATATTCTCATCACGACTGGCTCAAGCTGGTCGCAGTAAAAAACCGCTCCCAAGAGAGCAAGGAGGAATGTGTGATGAAACATATCTGGTGTTGGGCCTATTCCGATCCTTTTATTTTGGAAAATTGCGCGCGTTCCGCGACGACGACGTTCGCCCACGGCACCTAGCCGAGCGACGACACGTCCGCTCCGGCCACATGGGCCGACCAAGCGGGCGGTTGGGTCTCGCCGGCCACCAGCCCGAAAGTGTTGATTAAACGGAGCTGGTGGCCTCGAGACCCCCTTGATCTTTCTTGTTTGTTTTTTCAAAAAAACTTCCAACGACGCTGCTGCGACGACAAGGCGATGCGGCCAAACGGAGGAAACCACCATGCGTCAATGCGTCCGTGCGAGAGCACCGACCTAGGTGCAGAGGACCAACCCAGCGAAGCTCGGTTGGTCCTTTTCTTTTTCTTTGAATACTATTTAAAACATATCCCCGTCAGCCCCTTGACATCTGGGGTCTAACTCAGGTATATTTATATGTGGATTAGATGGGGTGGGCTTTTAATTAATTGTTGTCCTTGGGGACAAACAAGAAGGAGCCCCTCAATGAGCAAGATTGGTCGCCCCCCCCGGGCCTCCCCGAAATAGGCGCGATAAACCGCACTCCACCAAGAAAGGAGGGTCCGTGTACACCGGTTTGCCCCCGCCAAAATAAAGATTCGTGGCTTTCAGCCACTCCCTATTACCCCCGACGCTTTTGAGCTCGGGGGTATATTTTTTGTGGGGATACTTCTTATTCTAATTGTTTTTAGGATACGATAATGAAGATCTATTTACTAACGCCTAAAAATTTATAGATTCATTCCCATAGCCCTAAAAAAATTAGTCAGGATCAAATAATCTGTTGTGGTTGATAGTGATCGGGTGCTTGAGCCAGATGATTCTCTAGTTTTTCTCTGGTCAAGAGACCAGCTTGGGCGCCGATGAATTGAACGACGGACATCGAGTTGATCGGGGCTCGCGCTAGGGCCTCTGGGATAGACAGGCCGACTGTCATCATTGCGGTAAAAGTAGAGGCAAAAGCGTCACCGGCCCCGGTTCGGTCAACTGGTGCTTTAGGATCGGGGTAAATAGGCATATGCCAGGCGTTAACGCCGTCATAAGCGTAAGCTCCTTTGGGACCATCGGTGATAACGACAATTTTTGGGCCGTGTTCATGTATAGCCTTCAGCAGTTCTAGTTCATCTTTAGTTTCGACTTGTAAAATCCGGCGGGCCTCATCCGTATTACAGAAAAATAGTTCGGTTACCTCATAAATATCTTCGAGTTCGCTAAGACCTAACTTCATTTGAAAAGTACCAGGCTGGAAGGCTAATTTCACTTGGGGGTGGGTTTTAATGAAGGTAGCTAACTGGTGGTGAAAGGGTAGAGAATTTTCACCCAAGGAACTTAGATAAAGCCATTTAGGGCTACCAATCTCGGGCAGACGATAGGGGTACTCTTCATGTTTAATCAAGATCGTTCGTTCCGCTCCATATTGTAGAACATAATGATAATTGGTTTTTTGGCCATCGTTTATTTGAACGAAGCGAGTGTCCACCATATCTTTTTCTAGTGTTCCGATGGCTTCTTTGCCGTCGTGGTCATCGCCGACATTGGTGACTAAGGCTGAGTGTAAGCCTAGACGGCTAGCGGCGACCGCGGCGTTAGGGCTATTGCCGACAGCGGGAACAATGGTTACATCTTCGTAGGGCACTTTATCACCAAAGCGCAGGCAAATTTGGCAGTTGGTTTTATTAATATCACAATTAACTTCTGCGTCTCTCAACTTTATAAAAGCGTCGGTAGTAATATCGCCGACGGCGACAAAATCAAATTCTTGTTCCATTAGCTTATTATAGCTTGTTTGCCGGCTGGGCCAAAATGCCGTCTCAAGTCTATAGATTAGTCAGCTAGCTAAAGTAACTAGAGTATCCGGTATTATATTTGTTATACTACAGTCTATGAAAACTCTATTGACTTATATTAAGGAAGCGGAGGCGGCTAAAAAAGCCATTGGTCACTTTAATATCTCTAATATTGAAGGGTTGTGGGGGGTCTTTCGGGCGGCTCAAAGTCTTAAGGTCCCGATTATTATCGGGGTGTCAGAAGGCGAAAGAAAATTTATTGGCTTACGGCAAGTAAAAGTTTTGGTTGATAGTTTGCGAGCGGAATTTGACTACCCGATCTTTTTAAACGCTGATCACACTTACGATTTAGAGGGGATAAAAGCGGCGGTCACGGCCGGTTTTGACGCGGTGATTGCCGACGGGGCGAGTTTACCTTTGGCGGACAATATTAATTTAGTGAAACAGGCGGTCGCTTATACTAAAGAGGCGAATCCGGAAATTTTAGTGGAAGGAGAAATTGGCTATATTGGCACCTCGAGCCAAGTTATGGATGAGATTCCAGCCGAAGTCACGAGCGCCAGTGCTTCCTTGACCACTCCGGATCAAGCTTGGGAATTTATCGAACAGACGGCTGTGGATTTGTTGTCGCCGGCTGTCGGCAATATGCACGGTATGTTAAAAAATATAGCTAACCCAAAGTTAGATATCGATCGGATCAAGGCGATTAAAGAGGCGGTGGGAGAGGTACCCCTAGTTCTTCACGGTGGATCGGGGACAACTGATCAGGAGTTTACAGCAGCAATTGAAGCGGGTATGTCGGTGATTCATATTAATACGGAAATCCGGGTGGCTTATCGGGATGCTCTAAAATTTAGTTTGCAGGCAAATCCGGATGAAGTGGCACCTTATCGGATTATGGCACCAGTGGTGAAAGCCATTGAAGAAAAAGTGAGGTCTCGGCTTAAACTTTTTAGCCACCAATAATTTTTTGTGCAAGCTGACTTTAAAAAAATTCTAGAAGAAGAATTAGACGGGGAAATTAGTGATCAGCCTCAAGCCCTCGGTCACTTTAGTCGTGATGCTAGTTTATTTACAGTTAAGCCGGAATTGGTGGTCTTTCCTAAAAATGAGGGTGACCTGGAAACTTTAGTAAAACTAGTGACGGCGCATAAGGCGGCTGACCCCACCCTATCTCTTTCTGTGCGGGCGGCCGGTACTTGTATGTCCGGTGGGTCCTTAAATAAATCCATTATCGTTGACGTTACCAGGCACTTGACCGGGGTGATAGCGGTGGAGCCGGGCCGGGCGTCGGCTTGGACTGGCACCTTTTACCGAGATTTTGAACGAGCGACTTTGAAGACCGGCCAGCTTTTACCCTCCTATACCGCTTCCAAAGATTTATGTGCCTTAGGGGGGATGATTGGTAATAATTCCGGTGGGGAAAAAACTTTGCGTTATGGTAAGACTGAACGTTATATCGAGTCTTTATCGGTGGTGCTGGCTGATGGAAAGACTTACGAGCTTAGAGCCTGGTCGGCCGCCGAGTTGGAGAAGCGCCTGGCTGACCCTGGCTTTCTCGGTCAGGCGACGGCTCGTTTGTATCGACTCTTAACCTTAAATGATGAGCTGATCAAAAAAGCCAAACCGTCGGTGTCGAAAAATTCAGCCGGTTACTATTTATGGAATATTTGGGACGGTCAAACCTTTGATCTGACTCGGCTTTTTGTGGGCGCTCAGGGCACTTTAGGTCTGGTGTCGAAAGCTACTTTTAAATTAGTCCCTCAAGCAAAATATAGCCGCTTGTTGGTAATTTTTATGCCCAATCTCAAAGAGTTGGGACAAATAGTGAGTGTAGCTCTTAGGCTTGAGCCAGACAGCATAGAATCTTATGATGACCATACTTTGTCGGTGGCCCTCAGGTTTTGGCCGGCTATCATGAAAAAGTTGACAGAGGGTAGTTGGTGGAAACTACTCTGGAGTTTTCGCGCCGAGCTTAAGATGGTGCTCGCGGGCGGCTGGCCTAAGTTGGTACTATTGGTGGAACTGTCGGATACCGAGGAGACTAAGTTAGATCTAAGGATTAAAAAATTAAAGTCAGAACTCAAATCTTTTAAGGTTCAGACTCGCCTAACCCAGTCCACCGAAGAAACCAGCAAGTACTGGGCTATTCGGCGGGAATCTTTTAGTTTGCTGCGTGAACATTCGCGTGGTCGCCGGACCGCTCCCTTTATCGACGACATTATTGTTCGGCCGGAATACTTACCGGAATTTTTGCCCGAGCTTCAAACTGTGCTTGATCGGTATAATTTGATTTACACCATTGCCGGACACGCTGGTGATGGCAACTTCCACATTATCCCTCTTATGAATTTGAAGGATAAAGGCCAAACTGATTTAATACTGGAGCTTTCCGACTTGGTTTATGACTTGGTCTTAAAATACGGCGGTTCTATTACTGCCGAACATAATGACGGTATTATTAGAACTCCTTACTTGGAAAAAATGTACGGGTCGGAAATGGTTCAGCTGTTTCAAGAAGTAAAAAATATTTTTGATCCGGCTGGGATATTTAATCCGGGCAAGAAGGTTGGGGGTAGCCGGTCTGATATTCGGAAGTATTTGTCTAAAAGTTGAGGTCAGGGAGTGGTCCGAACAGCTTTAACCTCAGCTTTTAACCCTGTCTAAGCTTGCTTTTTTTGGGCTTTTCTTATATATTGTTTCCGTTATGTTAACTCTAACCGTAACTCCTAGAAGTGCTTTTGGCAAGGGTTTAAGAAAGCCCCGCCTGGCCGGCCAATTGCCGGTGGTTATTTATGGTCGCAAACAGGAAGCCTTGTCTTTTTTTGTGGACGGTAAAGATTTTGCTAGAATTCACAAAGAGGCCGGTGAATCGACAGTGATTGATTTTAAAGCTCCTAACGCTTCTCACGATGTATTAATTTACAGCGTTGATTATCATCCGGTATCTGGAGAAATAATTCACGCTGATTTGTACGTGGTGGAAAAAGGCAAAAAGGTGGAGGTCAATGTACCTTTGATTTACAGTGGGGAATCACCCGCTGTAAAAAGTGCCGGCGGGGTCTTAGTAAAGGTGATGCATGAGTTACCAATCGAGGCTAAACCGGCTGACCTACCTCATGATATTGAAGTGGATATTTCGACCTTAACCGAACTTGATAGTCAAATTACCGTGGCTGATTTGAAGTTGCCAGCCGGAGTCACCGCGATGGTGGAAGCCGATGAAGTGGTCGTTTTGATTTCAGAAGCCGAGGAGGAACCAGTGGAAGAAGAACCGATAGATTTAGCTTCGATTGAGGTAGAAAAGAAAGGTAAGAAGGAAGAGGAGGAAGAAGCAACTACTACAGATTAAAAAAATTTCTAAATCCCCGCCGGGCCACTTTGGTTCGGCGGGGATTTTTTGTTATACTAACTCTCATGGTTTTATTCAACAGGGGGAAAGAGGGGATACTTAAAGGCTTGGTTTTAGCGACTTTGTTTAGTTTTATGATCGGTGGCGCCATTATTGTTCTCGGTCCGGCGACAGTGTCCGCTCAGCAATCGGAAGCTGAAAAACTAGCTCGGGAGAATGAATTGCGGAAGCAATTAGAACAAGTGGAAGCTGATATCGCCCGTAATACTCAATTACTTCAGTCCAAGCAGAAAGAGTCTTCTAGTATCGAGCGCGATATTTCGATTCTGACTTACGAAATAAATCAGGCTAAGCTCAAAATTAAACAAAAGCAAATTGAGATTCAGCGTTTAGGGGGGGACATTACCAAGCGGGAAAACACCATTAATGATCTGTCGGTAGAAATTGAACAGGAAAAAGAGTCATTGGCGGAGCTGTTGCGGGAGACCAAAAGTTTAGATCGCACCGATTTGGCGGAACTGATTTTAGGCAATAATACTTTGTCGGATTTTTTTGTAGATATGGATTCTTTTAAGTTTATCCAATCCAATATCCATCAATCATTTCAAGTGATGAGGGGGACTCAAGTGGAGGCAACTAAAGAAAAGGTGACTCTAGAGAGACGAAAGAGTGCGGAGGAAGACGCGAAGCGCATTATTGAATCAGAAACTAAAAAAATTGCCGCAGCCGAAGCGGAAAAAAAGAAATTGTTAGCCCTGTCCCGGTCGGAGGAAAAGGCTTATAAAGATATTATTTCTGAACGAGAAGTTCAGCGGGCAGCTATTCGCAGCGCCTTATTTCGTTTGCGAGACTCGGCCAACATCACTTTTGGGGAGGCGGTAGATATGGCGGTGTCTATTTCCAAACAAACTGGCGTCCGACCGGCTTTTGCCCTCGCTATCTTAAAACAGGAGTCCAATATCGGTCAGAACGTCGGGACTTGTAATCGGCCAGGTGATCCACCCGAAAAACAGTATGATAAAATTATGCACCCAACCCGAGACATTCCACCTTTTTTGCGTATTACTTCAGAATTAGGATTGGATCCGAAAACTACTCCTTTATCGTGTCCACTTGGCTATGGCTATGGTGGGGCGATGGGCCCAGCTCAGTTTATACCCTCCACCTGGGAACCGTATAAAGCGAGAATTGCCGGAGTCACTGGTAATAATCCACCGAGCCCTTGGCGACCCCAGGATGCTTTTACCGCCTCCCAACTACTCTTGCGTGACCTAGGGGCGGCCGCTGGGGGCTATACTGCCGAAAGAACAGCCTCTTTGCGCTATTATGCCGGTGGCAACTGGTCGGATCCGCGCAATGCTTTCTATGGGGACTCTGTCATGCGCTTGGCCATGGAAATGCAGGCTCAAATTGACATCTTGCAAGGTAACTAGTTCTATGTTAGATTCTCTGTACTAAAATATCATGCAAAAGGACATTCACCCTCAATATTATCCGGAAGCTACTGTTACCTGTTCCTGTGGACAGGTTTTAACAGTGGGTTCGACTCAAGAAAAAATTAACGTGGAAATTTGTTCTGCTTGCCATCCGTTCTTTACCGGTAACGAAAAGGTTGTCGATACTGCTGGACGAGTGGAGAAGTTCAAAACTCGAGCCAAAAAAGCTGAACCAACTACCAAAACTAAAAAGAAAGCTAAAAAGGTTGAACCAAAGAGCGATTCCCTTGAAGCTTAACTAAATTTAAATATTCAAGAAGCGCACCGAGTGCGTTTCTTTTGTGCTAGCAATAGAGCTATAATAAATTTTATGGCAGAGACAAACCCTAACAATCAAAACTTGGCGGATTGGCGCAGTAATCCTAAAACTGCTTATTTGATGGTGGAGTATGATCGTTTGGAAGATAAAATTAAAGAAGCTGAGGGGGTAGGTTTAAACGATCCGTCTTTAAGTGAGCTCGCGGCTGAAGAAAGGGCTGACTTGGTGATACAGCGAGACCAGTTAGTTTTAAGTATTCAAGATATATTGAAAAAAGAAGAAGCTGAGGTTGAGGTGGTTAACGAGGCGATTATGGAAATTAGAGCCGGGGCGGGTGGAGAGGAGTCGGCTTTGTTTGCGGTCAACTTAAAAGAAATGTATGAACAATACGCCCTAACCAGAAACTGGTCTTTTACCATGGTTGATGAGTCTTTGTCTGAACTGGGTGGATATAAAGAAGTGTCAATCGAAATTAAAGGCCGGGGGGTTTATGATGATTTGCGCTTAGAGACCGGGGTTCATCGCGTCCAACGCATTCCGGCGACTGAAAAACAAGGTCGAGTTCATACGTCAACGGCCTCGGTGGCGGTTATGCCGGTGCGGAAATATTCTAAACTCACCATCAATCCGGCTGATTTGGAAGTGGAGACTTCACGAGCCGGTGGGGCCGGTGGCCAAAACGTTAATAAGGTGGAGACAGCGGTACGCTTGATTTATAAACCGTCAGGCCTGGCCGTGCGGTGTCAAAGTGAGCGGACTCAAGGCCGTAATAAGGAAAAGGCGATGATGATTCTGGAAAATAAACTTAATCAGCAAAAAGAGGAGGCTGAAAGACGGGTAGAAGTTGAAGAACGCCGCTTGCAGATTGGAACCGGGGATCGGAGCGAAAAAATTCGCACTTACAATGTTTTACAGGATCGGCTGACTGATCACCGGATTAAACAATCATGGCATAATTTGGATAAAATATTAGCCGGGGGTTTGGAACCCATTATTGAGGCCCTAAAGGTAGCTCAGGTCGAGCCCGGGGTCGATACCTCAGATGAGGAGTAAAAATCATTGCCAAGTTTGGGCTTTTTTGTTAGACTATCTCGCGTATGAATAAAGTCATTTCTAGCCCATCAGAAAAGGAAAATCAGGTCCGAGAATTGTTCGGCTTGGGTGTTCACTTTGGTTATTCTAGAATTCGCCGGCACCCGTCGGTGGATAAATTTGTTTTTGGTTATAAAAGCAAGAATGCCATTATTGATTTGGAAAAAACCATCGATTCTTTAGTGGTGGCTAAAGATTTTGTTAAAACCCTAGGCCGAGAAGGCAAGCAACTGCTTTTGGTTGGTAATAAGAGTGAAGCTCGGGAGGCTGTGAAAAAGGCGGCGGCCAGGGCCGACCTGCCTTACGTAGCGGAACGCTGGATCGGCGGAACTTTAACCAACTCCACTCAAATAAAAAATCGGGTTAAAAGATTGGAGCAAATTGAAGCTGACGAAGCCTCGGGTGAGCTGGCCAAATATACTAAAAAAGAACGTGGTCTGATTGCTAAAGAGAAAAGAGACTTAGACCGTTATTTTGGTGGTATCGTTAAAATGCCCAAAATGCCTGGAGCCTTATTTGTGGTAGATGCTCAAGCGGAGGCAATAGCGGTAGCGGAAGCTAACAAACTTAACATCCCGGTCATCAGTTTATCCAGTTCTGACTGTGATATCCGACCGATTGATTACCCTATTATTGGCAACGATAGTGCCGTGGCCAGTGTTACTTATTTCTTAAATCAGATTGTCTCGGCCTATAAAGAAGGTGTAGCGGAAGCCGTAGCGGTCGCTACGACGGCAACAGAGGAAATCAAAGCCGATCCCGTAACCTCGTAAGATTAGTAGACAAATTATCTCTTAGCTAAATTTTTATGATTGACGCTAAACAAATTAAGGAGTTGCGCCAGCGCACCGGGATCTCTATTGCTCAGTGTAAGCAAGCTCTCCTTGATGCCGAAGGTAACTTTGACCAGGCGGTGGAACTACTAAAAGAACGAGGAGCCGAAGTGGCTGGGAAAAAAGCTGATCGAGAGTTAGGCGCTGGGTCTGTAAGCGCCTATATCCATAGTAATGGCAATATCGGCACTTTGGTTGAATTGGCTTGCGAAACGGATTTTGTCTCACAAAATGTTGAGTTTAAGACTCTGGGCGAGGATTTGGCGATGCATATTGCTGCTACGGCCCCGGCGGATGTCGCAGAACTTTTAACTAGTGAATACATTAAAGACCCGAGCTTAAAAATCGAATCCCTGATTCAGCAGGCGAGCCAAAAATTTGGCGAACGAATTGAAATTACGCGCTTTGCGCGTTTTGAGCTGGGGGTATAAATTTATGCTTTACTCTTTCATAACTTCGGTGGTTTGTTTTGGCGGAGCCAGCTTGTTGATTTTTTGGCAGGTTTATAATATTCGTCGTGGACGAGTGACTGTGTCGGACTTACCTCAGATTTCTTGGCGTCGACTCGTGATTAAGACTTTTGATACTTTGGTCTTGTATGGGGCCTTACTACTGCGGGCTGGGAGCCGTTTGGCCTATATTAATTTTTTAGTGGGTGCCAAAAAAGTGACTTCTTGGTCTAAGCATCAGCTGGGACGGTTGGAGCGTTGGGTGGGGGGAGTGATTTATTCCACGAGATCAAGTAATAAGACTGATCTTGAGCGTGGAGCCACCTCACTATTTTTGCGGGAAATCAAAAATCATCAAGAGCAAGTTAAGCGCGACCTAAGAGCTTTGTCACCAAATCATCAACGTTAGATCAATCTCATCTAGTGTAGCCTTCGGTAGAAAATTCCTTAAAAATCGCCTATAATCAAATTTCGCCAGTGTAGCTCAGTTGGCCCCGCCCGCAACGCCTGAGCAAGCTCTAGGCTTGCGATGGCGGGCGGGTAGAGCAACAAAATTTAAGTATGATTTACTATACTTATGTTTTAAGAAGTGAAAAAGATGATAAATATTACATTGGTAGTACTTGTGATCTTAAACGTCGCTTAAAGTCTCACAACAACGGGCGAGTCGTGGCTACTCGTAATCGGAGACCATTCAAATTAGTGTATTTTGAAGCTGGTACAGATAAAAATAAATCATTACTGAGAGAGAAATACTTTAAGTCTGGTTTTGGTAGAAAATTCCTTAAAAATCGCCTATAATCAAATTTCGCCAGTGTAGCTCAGTTGGTAGAGCAACGGTTTTGTAAACCGTAGGTCGTCGGTTCAAGCCCGACCACTGGCTCCCTATTTTCTCGGCTGTGAAAATAATCAATTACTTTTGACGTTTTTACCGATGAGTTGGGCTTGAACTTAAAGAGGGGGTCGGGGAGAGAAAAATCTCCCCGTGGCCCTGCCCGCCATTGCTGCGCTACAGGCGCTGGCAGGCGGGGAAAATTTTTCAAAACCGTCCGCGTGTCGCTGAAGCTTTAGCGGAGGCACAGGGTTTTGAAAACGCAGACTTAAGCGAAGCTGGTCGAGTAGTGAAAGCCCGACCACTGGCTCCTATTTTCTCTGGGATCGGGCTCTAAATCTTTCTTTTTCGGTTCAGTTTAGCTATACTCCTTTAGATATGCAGGACCCGAAACTTCCCGGTCACTTACATCCCTTAAGCCAGCTGACGGTCGAGATGGCGGCTATTTTTAAAGAGATGGGTTTTCGCGTGGCTGAGGGCCCAGAAAAGGAAACAGAGTGGCATAATTTTGATGCACTTAATATTCCAGCTAATCATCCAGCTCGGGCGATGCAGGATACTTTTTGGCTAAAGCGCTCCGACGGAGCACTACAAGGAGATTTACTTCGTACTCATATGACCGCGGTGTCATTGCGAGAGCTAGCTAAAAAGCAATTACCCCTTCGGGTGGTTTCGCCCGGTCGAGTGTTTCGTAATGAGGCCACCGATGCGACTCATGAAGCTCAGTTTTATCAATTTGATGGATTAGCTATCGATCGGCCAGGTAAAATTACGATGGCCGAGCTTAAAGGCACGTTGTCCACTTTATACAAGAAACTTTTTGGCGATCAGGTTGAAATTCGTTTTCGGGCTAGTTTTTTTTCTTTCGTGGAACCAGGAGTAGAAGTGGATATTAAGTGGGGGAAGCGGTGGCTTGAGGTTTGTGGGGCTGGTCTCTTGCACCCAAACGTGTTTACGGCGGCCGGTGTTGATCCAAACGAGTGGCAAGGTTTAGCATTTGGCAGTACGATCGACCGCTTAGCGATGATTAAGTATGGTGTTGAAGATATTCGCCATTTTTACCAGGGTGATAGTCGATTTTTGCATCAGTTTTAATATGATTTTTAATTACCGCGAAATTGAAAAGTATTTTGCCGGCCCCTTACCTGGGGTCACGACGGTTAGTGAGGCTTTGATTCGTCACGCTTTTGAGGTGGAAGAGGTGACTGAGCTGGGTGATGGTGATTTTACGATGGATGTAAAAATTTTGCCTGACCGAGCTTCCGACGCTAAATCGCCTTTGGGTCTAGCTCGTGAAGTATCAGCGGTTCTAGAGTTGCCTCTTAAAGCTGAATATAAAATTATCACCACCAAAGACACCGCTCGGGCGACTATAAATTTTTCCGCCGCTGATATTTCTAATTTAGTGGGTGTTCTTTTTTCCGCCACTGATATTAGTAGTTACTTAGAGCGAGTGGGAGTCTTGGTTGAAAGCGTTGAGGAAAAAATGACAGCTTATATTCCAAGCGAGCGTCTAGATTTAAATATTAAAGAAGATTTAGCCGACGAAGTGGCTAGACTTTATGGTTATGATCGGGTACCAGCTCGCGCTTTACCTAAAGTGGCCGAGGAACCACTAGATCACCCCGATTTTATTTTAGCTAACCAACTGCGAGCTTTTTTGGTGAGCCGGGGGTTTACCGAAGTTTATGGCTATACTTTTACCGCTACTGGAGTAGTCTCGATTGAAAAACCACTAGCTTCCGATAAGGCTTTTCTTAGGACCAATCTCACCGACTGGATGACTGCTACTTTGGCCACCAATATTAAGCGATCTCTTTTTCCTCAAACTAAGGTTAGTATGTTTGAGCTTGGTAATGTTTTTCCGACAGTTAGTACGGAAGACAAGAGACTTTGTTTGGCCTCTAACTATGACTTGGCACCTATCTTAGCTGAATTTAAAACCGCTTTTAAGGTGGAGTTGGGGGAAGTTGCAAACAAGGAGGGCCTGTATGTGATGGAAGTGCCCATTTCTCTTTTTCTTGTTCAATCCGAAGTGACCGACCTTTCGCCATACATTAATTTAGAGGTGAAATATAAGCCGGTATCAGTTTATCCGCGGATTGTTCGGGATATTGCTTTGTTGGTACCGGCCGGTACCGAGCCAGAAGCGGTAGTGGTTGAGATTAAAACCGCGGCCGGACCACTTTTAGCCGAGGGGCCATATTTGTTTGATCAATTTACCAAGCCGGGAGCTGAGGAGACTTCTTTGGCTTTCCGCTTAGCCTTTCAATCGGCCGAGCGCACCTTATCGGATGCGGAAGTTAACCTAGTGATGGAGAATGTTTATCAAGCGGTAAAGCAGAAAGGCTGGTCAGTTCGCTAAAATCCACCGTTATCCATTCCAAGGTTTAACCTTGGAAGGCGGCCGGTGTGTTGTAGTTTGGCTGAGCAGTGAGAGGGAAATTGGACAGAGAGTCATTTTTATATTATATAAAGTAGGGAATTGGACCTGGTTTCAAACGATTGGAGGTGAACCTTTGAGAAATGTAGCGCTAATACTTGGTGTGCTGCTGGTGGTGAGCGGTTGTGCTACTACCGTCCTATCGCCTTCGTATAAACTGGAGGTGGAAGAAATTGCCATCGATAATCCAGCGAGTTTCAACATTCAGAAGTTTTGTCGGATGGTGGTGGGAGAGCTGTATGTAAATAACAGCCTACCTACGGTCCAAGGCTATGTTCGGGTCAAGGCAGCCCCAGAGGCTGGCGGGCCCACTGGCGTGTATCTGATGGCCGAGTCGGATGTGTCGAGCTTGCCGCTGGGGTCCTTGGCGGAAATCGTCCCCACCGAGCTCAAACAGCAAGGCGAGACTATCGCTTTCAATGCCTATATTTTGAAACCGGTCGTAGCCCCAGCTCCTTAGCTGGGGCTAATTTTTATATAAAAAATTGGAGACAAGCCTTTTAGACCTGTCTCCGGGAGTATTGCAAGCCATGATAACGGGTGGTTTAGACCGGGCTGCTTGTGCGTCAGCGTAGAGTTCAGTCTTCTACTTGGTGAGGTGCTGGTGATCAGTACTCAGAGCCCTTTGTACTGGATAGCATACAGAGTTGACCCAATCATTTAGCCAGCTCCCGCCCGATAGGGCTGGTGTCTAAGCGCGTCCACCATCCGCCGGATGGTGGGGCCCTAGTTGACGGCTAGGATCAAAAATAAGTCTACTCTTCCGGATTATAAAGCACAAGTTTTAGCTTTATTTGTAGAGCGGAATATGCTAAAATGGAAGGGTAAATATAACTTATTTTGCCTTTTATCTATGCCTAAAAAAGCCCTTAAATCCGATCGAAAATACGGTGCTGATGATATTGTGGTCTTAGAGGGTCTAGAGCCCGTTAGGAAGCGTCCTGGGATGTATATTGGCTCAACTGGGCCGGAGGGGCTTCACCACTTGATGGTGGAGATTTTTGATAACTCTCGCGATGAGGCCATGAACGGCTACTCCGATGAGATTGAAGTGGCTATTTTGCCTGGGGATATTATCCGCGTGGTAGACAATGGTACCGGTATTCCAGTGGAGAAGCACAAAAAAACCGGCGTCTCCACCTTGGAAACTGTCCTTACGGTTTTGCACGCTGGTGGTAAGTTTGAAGGTAAAAATTATAAAATATCCGGCGGTTTACACGGGGTTGGGGCTTCCGTGGTTAACGCTTTGTCTGAGTGGTTGGTGGCTGAAGTCCATCGGGACGGCGGTAAATTTATTCAAAGTTTTAAGATCGGCAAGAAAGATAAGGACGTGAAAAAAGTTGGCAGTTCGGACCAACACGGGACCATTATCACCTTTAAGCCAGATGCCACGATTTTCTCGGAGACGGTTTACGACTGGCCCCGACTCGTCAACCATTTGCGGGGGCAGGCTTACTTGGTCAAAGGTGTTAGAATCCGGGCGATTGATGCGCGTAACTTCACTGGTGACATTGAAGCGGAAAAGATTTTTTATCTCAGCGAGCTTAAGCTACCGGTACCATCGCAAACTTTTTACTTTGAAGGTGGTTTGTTGTCTTTGATTAAGTTTTATAATCAAAAAGAAAAGCCGGTTCACAAAAATATTTTTTATGTGGAAAAGGAGGCGAGTGACATTATGGTGGAAGTGGCCTTGCAGTATGTCGACGATATTGATGCTAAAGAAATAACCTATACCAACAACACCAGGACGCCGGAGGGGGGAACTCATTTGACAGGTTTCCGGACGGCGCTGACTCGGACCTTAAACGACTATGGCCGGAAAAATAATTTAATCAAAGAGAACGAGGATAACTTTACCGGTGATGATGTGCGCGAGGGAATGGTGGCGGTGATTTCAGTTAAGTTACAAGATCCGCAATTTGAAGGCCAGACTAAAGCTAAACTAGGTAGTGTGGAGGCGAGAGGGGCGGTCGAAACCGTTTTTGGCGAAGCCTTTGCTATGTTCTTGGAAGAAAATCCGGATGACGCCCGATCGATTATTTCGAAAGTCACCTTAGCTTTAAAGGCGCGCAAAGCCGCTAAGGCCGCTAAAGATTCGGTTTTACGAAAAGGGGCATTGGAAGGGATGACTTTACCAGGTAAGCTCGCCGACTGCCAGACGCGCAATGCCGAGGAAGCCGAAATATTTATTGTGGAGGGAGATTCGGCCGGTGGTACAGCCAAAACCGGTCGTGACCGGCGGACGCAGGCTATTTTGCCTCTACGGGGTAAAATTTTAAACGTGGAAAAAGCCCGCTTAGACCGGATGCTCGCTTCGAAAGAAGTAAAGTCTTTGGTCATTGCTTTGGGGGCAGCTATTGGCGACACCTTTGATATTTCCCGTTTGCGTTATCATAAAATCATTATTGCTTCCGATGCCGACGTAGACGGCGCTCACATTCGGACCTTAATGCTAACCCTGTTTTACCGCTACTATCGACCGCTGATTGATGCCGGGCATTTGTATATTGCCCTACCTCCTTTGTATAAAGTAAAAAAAGGTAAAGAGATTGCTTATGCTTACACTGATGAGGAAAAAGACCAAATCGTGGCGGGTATGGGGGGGATGACTGAAGACGTAGCCGCTAGGACCGACGCCGATGGTGAGGAGTTGGAGGAGGGGGAGGTGGTGGACGAAGACGGCGAAGTGGAGGTCAAAAAACGAAATACTAAAATTCAAATTCAGCGCTATAAAGGTTTGGGAGAAATGAATGCTGAGGAGCTTTGGGAAACGACGATGGATCCCGATACTCGGGTGTTGAAACAAGTGACCATTCATGATGCCGAAGAGGCGGACGGAGTGTTTGATGTGCTAATGGGTAGTGAAGTGGAACCGCGCCGACTTTTCATCCAAACCCACGCCAAACTGGCGAATATTGACATCTAGCATATTGCTCACAAAAACCCCCAGACTGTATAGTCTGGGGGTTTTTGTGATTGCAAATGCTTGACCCGGCCCCAATTTAGGACTGGTGCGGGTGGCGAATAGACACATCCTTAATGAGCGAAGCGCCAGTCCGAACTTCTGATTGGGGTAGGGTATAAGGCCGCTCGCCGAGCACCACCAAGGAGCACGGGTAAAAGTCTGCTGACTTTTCCCTCAGCCTCGGCTACCCGCCTGCGGAGTCTCCTGGTGGTGCTCGGTTCGTTGGGCTTAGGATTAATCTCTTTAATTTGTAAAACCCCTTAAAATAAAGCATCTTACAGGGTACTTATCCCTTCACAACAAGTAGAAAGGGTATATAATGGCTATATTAAAGGATAAAGAGCCATTATTATGAAATACACCATTAAAGATTTCCGCAAGGAGTTCTCTAGCGACAATAAGTGTCTAGAGTACATTTTCCAGTCAAAGTATCCTAACGCTGATAAATACTACCGAGTAACGGGCCGAAAGTGTTATGCCCACTCTACCACTGGCCACCAGATACACCCCCTAGCAGGGACAGTTTTCCATAAATCTAGCACTCCTTTGACTGTTTGGTTCGAGGCTCTTTTCCTATTCTCTATCGCCAAGAACGGCATATCCGCTAAAGAACTACAGCGACATTTTGGTGTTACCTACAAGACCGCTTGGCGTATCGGGTCCCAAATCCGCAAACTGATGGAACAAGACGGCAATCTTTTGACCGGCACTGTTGAGGTAGATGAAACCTTCTTCGGCAAGAAAGGAAACAACCAAACAAAGTTTAAGAATAAATCAGCCTTAATGGGTATGGTTGAGAGAAAAGGTAAGGTTCGAGCACACAAAATAGGGGCTAGAGAAACCCATATCCTCTTAGGCAATATCAAGGCTAACATTTCAAAGGACGCTACCATTATGACTGACGAGTTCAAGGTCTATGCCAAGCTACCAAAGTTAGGCTATACCCGTCCCAAAGGTCCAAAACACGGTAAGAAACACTGGGTATTCAATGACTCCCACACTAACACTATCGAGGGATTTTGGGGTCAGTTGAAGCGTTCAATTCGGGGGACTTATCACTTTGTGTCGGAGAAACATCTTCAGGCTTATGTGGACGAGTTTGCTTTTCGCTATAATCAGCGTCTTTCACCTGTTCCCGCTTTCCAAGTGTTGGTTGCACGGGCGAGCCAATAGCTTTATGGAGTAGGTCTATAAATCGTTTTTTGCCGTCCGACATATTAAGATAGTAGCTTTATAATAAGTTCATTAAAAGTAAACCCTAGAACAAAAGTTAATATAGGGATAATAACCATTGCTACAGTAGATTTATACTTTCCTAGGAAAAATTCCAAAAGGTCAAGAATACCAACAAAGTCAAGACCATCATCGTTTAATCTAATTACTTTCACCTTTATTTCTTTATTACAATCTTTGCATTTTTCTATTTTTATAGATGAATCAATAATTTTAATCTTGTTTTTTGCTAAAGACAAAGAGTCGGCATACACCGCTTTTTTCTTTGGATTACCATTGGAAACTTTGTTTAAAAATCCATTTTCACTTACACATGCTCGAAAGCTGTGGCCAGTTTCATCAGCGTGGTCATGTTCTGTGACCTCTGCTTTATTACATATTTTTTTTAGTTTTCTAGCAAGACGCCAGACAGCTATTGTTTGTGCCATTTCCTTTATTATATTACTTTTGGTCATTATAGTCATGTTTTTATATTACTTGCAATAGGGGGATAAGTACCTCTTACAGAGTATTGACTTTTAGTATTATCATCGCTATAATAATAAACAGATTGATTGAGGCCTTTTACGCCTCTTTGACATGGATTTTGGGAAAAACCACAACCAAGGAGTTACGCCATGGCCACAGTAAAACCACAGGTTCAAACCTCAGTCAGCCGGGAAGTTGCTCGCGAAGTGCTCTCCCGAGGCACCGATTGCCTCGACGACTTGATAGTAGAGAAAGCTTTTGGGATCCCTATTTTTTGCAACGATTTTCCTCCCCCCATCCCATTTGGGCCGGAGGAGATCGATCGCGCCCGCAAGCTTCACCATTTCCTTGTCCTTATTGCGGACAAGAACCCCGCCGGCCAGGTCCTCACTATGCAAGGTGTGGACGAGATGTGCCAAAGTAAGCTCGATGACGGACCACTGCTTTTCTACCGAGGGTGTTATAAACACGAGCCGTTCTACGGGAAAGTGCCCATTGCCAAATTTCCGACCTGGAAATTCGTCAGTCGGGAAGTGATTCCTGACTCGATCAACAAGAACTTTCTGGGCCAAACTCAGGCGATTGTTGACTACCTCGTGGATGAAGTCTACGAAGGCCAGTCGTTGCCCGACCAATACCGGGCGGCTGTCGACGAGTTCGAGGCCAACATAGATCGTCTGGCCTCACTCATGAACACCAATTGGCAGCCAGCCGCGGGGGAACTAGCCGCGCTTCAGGTAAACCAACTCTTTCGATTGTCACCTGGTGAGTTGCTGTACGTGATCGCCTTGTACGATAGGGTGAATCACGAGCGTCTCCTCGAAGACACTTACTCCTGGACCGCCTCCCGTTACGCTGATGGCAACCTGGTGAGCATCGGCTTGGCTGACTCGGACGGTGCGAGCGTGGACGGCGACACCCCCAGATACTCGTACGACAATCTTGGTACCATGTTTTCCCGTAGTGGTCTGGTGTAGCTCTGGCTACCCGACTCCCGAAATCCTATTGTTTCGTCTTTGGCCCGGTGAGGGCCAAAGACCGGAGCGCGCTAGCCATTTGGAAGCGCGCTCTTTTTTTACTCAAATTTTGGTTTTTTAGTTTTATACCGAACCTTAACCTCGGTCTTTGGCCGGTAGAGTGATTTTAAAGTCTAAGCTAGCTTTTGGTTTATTGCCGTGTGTAATTTTTCACTCAATTCTTTGGGGGTTAGTTCCTCTTTATCGCCCTGGCGGTTTTCAATGGTAAGTTTCCCCGACTCTATTTCTTTATCACCCATCACAATAAAGTAAGGAACTTTTTGCATTTTAACTGCGCGGAGGCGCTTACCTAAAGTCTCGCCGCTATAGAGGGCCTCAACGCGAATGCCTTCAGCTTGTAGTTGGTGAGCGATGTCCGAGGCCGCCTTATCGTGAGCTTCAGCCACTGGCAAGATAGCGACTTGGACGGGGGAGAGCCACAAGGGAAAAGCGCCAGCGTAGTGCTCGATCAAGGTAGACATAAAGCGTTCAATCGAACCCATAATGGCACAGTGAATCATTACAATTTGTTCTTTTTGGCCTTGTTCATTGATACAAGTTAGGTCAAAACGCTCAGGCATATTGAAATCTAATTGAATGGTAGCTACTTGTAGAATTCGGCCTAAAGCGTCTTTCGCCATAAAGTCGATCTTGGGTCCATACATCGCTGCCTCACCAACGCCATCAATAAAGTTCTGGCCGTAACGATCGGTAATGACGGTTTTTAATTTGTCTTCGGCCTTGGCCCAAATAGCTGGGGTCCCTAAATATTTATCAAATTCGGCTGGGTTATGGCGGGAAAAACGGACTTGTAAATCAAACCCGAATGTTCGGTAAAAAGTATCAATAATATCCCAAATGGTATTGATTTCCGCTTCAATCTGATTTTCTCGACAAAAAACATGAGCATCATCTTGGGTGATAGAGCGAACTCGAGAAAGGCCGGCTAGTTCACCCGACTGTTCGTCACGATAGACCATAGTGGTTTCGGCATAGCGCTGAGGTAGATCACGATAGCTACGTTGTTCGGCTGCATAAATCTGAGTGTGATGTGGGCAGTTCATCGGCTTCATCGCAAATTCATGACCTTCGCGGGTGGTGATGCGAAACAGCTCATCGGCAAATTTACTCCAGTGCCCGGAAGTTTCGTATAAGTCTTTTTTGGTGATATGGGGGATAGTGACTCTGCCAAAATTTTTCGCTTGTCGCAATTCCCAGACATAGTCATTTAAGAGTTCCCGTATTAAAGTGCCTTTAACTGTCCACAGGGGTAAACCAGACCCCACTAAGTCGGAGAAAATAAACAAGCCCAATTCTTTACCTAATTTTTTATGGTCCCTTTTTTCCGCTTCCTCTCTGATGGCCAGATAATATTCCAAATCAACTTGATTATCAAAAGCCAAGCCATAGATACGGGTCAGCATTTTATTGGTTTCATTTCCGCGCCAATAGGCTCCGGCTACTCGGTCGAGCTTGAAGCCGGCTGGGTCCAAATCGGTAACTGGCGCTTCGACATGGCCACCACGGCAGAGGTCAGTAAAGTCACCAGCCGTGTATAAAGTAAGGGGTTCGCCTCGCTCGACGATTTCGTCTATGAGCTCTTGCTTGTAAGGATTGGTCTCGTAGTGCGACTTAGCTTTAGCGGCCGAGACCTCCTCGCTTACAAAATGCGACCAGTCGGGGAGTAGCTCGCGCATCCGGGCTTCAATTTTTGGCAAGTCCTTATCGGAAATAGGGCTAGCTAAATCGAAGTCGTAGTAAAAACCGTTATCAATGGCGGGGCCGATAGTGTTTTTAGCCTCGGGATAGAGGTCTAAGACCGCGGCGGCTAAAAGGTGGGCCAGGGTATGGCGCTTTTGTTCTAAGTTTGAGTTGGTAGTCATTAGCTCATCATAACAAAAACGCTGTAAAATAACAGTGGGGAGGGCTTGCTTTAAATATAATATTGTGGTAGAACTGTAGCCACTACCTAAGTGGAAGCAAATGAATCGCCTTAGGTTATCTATCTAATAATCAAGTATATGACTAAATATTTTATCACCATTTTTACGCTTTTAGCCTTAGTCGCCCTCGTACCCTCACCAGTTCGGGCTCAAAGTTCGTCTGATCTGGCCCGTCAACTGGAAGAGATTACTAAGCTCGTTCGGCTGTTGGAAGAGCAAGTTGAAGACCGTAATCGGGCCGGCATGGTCTCCGGGCCGGTTATTAGTTTTATGGCAAATGATCTCGAGTGTCTAAAATTAGACACCACCTTGCGCTACGGCTTGGCTGATTCCAGTACCGAGACTTTGGGTATTACCGCTTTGCAAGAATTTTTGACTAACACTGGCGACTATACTTATCCTAGCCCCACCGGTTATTTTGGGGTGGCCACCCGGGAGGCGGTAGTGAGGTTTCAAAATCGAATGGGTATTGTACCTTCTGCTGGTTTGGGAGTGGTAGAGGCCACCACTGCGGACCGCATCGAAATGGTGTCGTGTGCGGAAACTGGCTCACTTAGTATCAGTCCTTCTTTTTTGGCTAGTGGCCAAGTGGGTCAAGCTTATTCGAATCAGCTGGTTTTAAACAACTTAGCTGGTACTAATAGTGGGGTGAGCTGGCAAGTGGTCGCCGGGTCTTTGCCCCGCGGTTTAACTTTAACCTCGACTGGCCAAATTAGTGGCCGCCCGGTAGCTGCCGGGGTTTATGAACTTAAAATCCGAGCGTTAAGTACAAGCAATTACTTGCCACTGGTGGACCGTCAGTACCAACTGATCGTTAACGATGCCGACGGTATGTTGTTTGGCGCCTAAAGTTACCTTGTTTGTAAAAGTTGCGGCGCGTTTAAATTTTCTTTATACTATCACTGTTACTTTTTGAAAGTGGCGGTGGTGCCCCTTTAAACCTGTCCCAGGTTTTTTTATTTTTTTATATCTATATATGGAATTTAGCGACAATTTGTCGATTAGTGAAATAAAGGAGTTACAAAGCCAGATGCGGGACAAGGCGTTCCGCATGATCATTGAAGTTTTTTTTATCTTTGGCCTACCAGCTTTGGGTGGTTATTGGCTGGGGCGTATGTTGGATAATTCTTTTGAGACCGGAAAAACAATTACTATCGTAGTCATGGTGGTGGCCTTTATTTCTTCCTGGACGCTGGTGATTATGAAATACCGGAAATTAGATCGAGCCTTAACCAAACTAGATCAATTGCGACGGGAAGCTCAAATTAAATAATAGTCATAAATTATGGAAAGTTGGCTTAGAATTTCAAGTGAAATAACTAAAATTGGTCCCGATACCTTGTTTAAGGTGGGGGGATTTCCAGTCACTAATTCATTGTTGGCCATTTTAATGATCGTAGTTGGTTTTGTAATTTTGAGTTTGTGGATTGGTAATACTTTTAAAATTAAACCTCGGCGACCGCAACTCCTGGTCGAGTTTATTTATGAGAAGATGTACGACCTGATTGGTCAAATTACCGGTCATCCATACTATGCCAAAAAAGTTTTTCCACTCATTGCCTCGCTCTTTGTATATTTAGCGGTGGCTAACTTGTTTGGGGTAGTACCCGGGCTGACCAGCTTTACCTATCAAGGTTTACCTATTTTCCGGACACCGACGACCGACTTTAATACTACTTTCGGTTTGGCGGTGGCCATGGTTTTGTTTACTCAAGCTATTAGTTTGCAGAACTGGGGCTTGGTGGGGTATTTGGGTAAATTTTTCCAATTCAAGGAAATTTATTTAGGTTTTAAACAAGGGGTTAGTGAGGGGTCGGTGGCCATTATTGGTTTTTTTGTGGGCCTGTTGGATATTGTGTCAGAATTTGCTAAAGTTATATCGCTTTCTCTACGGTTGTTTGGCAATATTTATGCTGGAGAAGTTTTAGCCATAGTGTTTATGAGTGCCCTGGCTTACGGACTACCCGCTGTGTTGTTGGCCTCGGGTCTTTTTTTTGGTCTGATTCAAGCGATGGTGTTTGGTTCTTTGGTGGCCGCCTATTATATGTCCATGGTTAATCCGGCTTTAGCTGAAGGTGAACCTGAAAGTTAGAAGATGTTAATTATCATTAATTATTAATTAGTTAAATAAAATATGGAAATCGAAGCCGTACGTTTGTTAGCCAAAGCGATCACTACTTTATCAATGTTTGGATCAGCGGTAGGCGAAGGTTATTTGATTGGTAAAGCCTTAGAAGCGATTGGTCGCAATCCGGAACAGTCTGGTTCTATTTTTAGTAAAATGATCATCGGGGTGGCGATGGCCGAATCGACAGCTATTTACGCCTTGGTCGCCTTCTTTATTCTGTAAACCAACTGACGCTTGTGGATATTGGGCAAATTTTAGCAAACATTGGGTTTAACTGGCCGGTGGCAGTAGCCAACCTGGTTAACTTTTTGATTATTTTTTACTTGCTCCAACGCTTTGTATTTAAGCGCGTGGGGCAGGTTTTAAAGGATCGACAAGCAGTCATTGCAGAGGGTTTGGCGGCGGCCGAAGAAGCTAAAGGTGAACTTTTGTCGGCGGAAGTAAAAGCCAAGCAAATTGCCGATGAAGCAAAGCTGATGGCCAACCAAATCGTAACCGATGGTCATGAACGGGCCGCCGAAACAGTGAAAGCGGCCACTGGTAAAGCCGAAGCGGTGTACCAAGAAATTGTTGAACGAGGAGCGGCCGATGTGCAGCGAGAGCGACAGGAAGCCGAAAAACAAGTGCAAGTGGAAACAGCTCGGCTGATTGTGAAAGGTTTAGAAAAAGTTTTGACCGAGGACTTTACCGACAAGAAACAAGAAGACCTAATCGCTCGGCTGATTAAATAGATTTAGCTTATGTATACCTCAAGTCAATTAGCTAAAGTTTTATATCGCAAGCTGAGGCAGGGTGACGCTCGTTCGGAGACCACGATCGATAACTTTATAGCTTGGTTGGAAGCTAAGAATTTATCGGCTTTAACTAGACCGACTTTAACCAAAGCCCTCAAGCTTATAGTTCGAGAAGCGGAGGTGGAAACGGTAGTGATCAAGACGAGCCATGTACTCTCCACTAAAGCTAAAAACAAAATTAAAACTTTGGTGGGAGCCGCTGAAGGGGTCCCTTGTGTAGAACAGTTGGATCCTAGTTTGATCGGGGGTTTTACGGCTTCGTTTTCCTATTTTCTTTATGACGCCAGTTTAAAGCAAAAGTTGAAAGAATTAGAGCTGGCTTTGACTAAATAATTCCAATTTTTAAAATATTATGGACGCGCAAAAAATAATTCAGCAACTAGAAAGGTCGATTGATGGCTTAAAAACCGACACCCTTAAGGTGGAGACCGGTACGGTGGTGGCGGTGGGCGATGGCATCGCCGCTCTTAGTGGCCTTAGTGAAGCTCAGTCGATGGAAATGTTGGACTTTGGTAATGGCTTAATGGGATTAGCTTTAAACTTAGAAGAAGACACGGTGGGAGCGGTTATTTTAGGTCGAGGGGAGTTGGTTAAAGAAGGTGATACTGTTAAACGGACGCATCGGGTATTGCAAATACCAGTGGGGAACAGTTTTTTGGGTCGAGTGGTGGATCCGCTCGGTACTCCTATTGATGGTGGGGCCGATATTACCGCCACTGGTCACTATTTAATCGAAAAAATTGCCCCGGGGGTTATCACTCGAGAGCCGGTCAATGTGCCACTGGAAACCGGGATCAAATCAATCGATGCGATGATTCCGATCGGCCGAGGTCAGCGCGAACTTATTATTGGTGACCGGGGGACCGGCAAAACGGCGATTGCGATTGATACTATTATCAATCAAAAAGGTCGAGACGTTATTTGTATTTACGTGGCGGTGGGTCAAAAAAAATCCAATATTGCTCGTTTGGCGGAAAAGTTAAAAGTGGCCGGGGCTTTACCTTACACTATTATAGTGGCGGCCGGTGCAGCCGACGGAGCGGCTTTTGCTTACATTGCGCCTTACGCCGGTACAGCGCTGGCGGAATATTTTATGGATCAAGGTCGTGATGTGTTGGTGGTTTACGATGACTTGTCAAAGCATGCCAGCGCCTACCGGGAAATTTCTCTGCTCTTGCGCCGGCCACCAGGCCGGGAGGCTTACCCGGGTGATGTTTTTTATTTACACTCTCGACTACTGGAAAGATCTTGTCGGCGCAATGAAGCGTCCGGTGGTGGCTCGATTACCGCTTTGCCGATTATCGAAACTCAAGCTGGCGATGTCTCGGCTTACATTCCGACCAATGTAATTTCTATTACTGACGGTCAAATATTCTTAGAAACTGGTTTATTTAATAAAGGGGTGCGACCGGCCATTAATGTGGGTTTGTCGGTATCGCGAGTGGGCGGTAGTGCTCAGACGAAGGCGATGAAAAAAGTAGCCGGACGTTTAAAATTGGATATGGCTCAGTATCGAGAACTGGAATCTTTTTCTCAGTTTTCTTCCGATTTGGACGCCGATACTAAAAAAAGGTTGGATCGGGGCCTGTTGGTTACCGAGGTGTTAAAACAACCCCAGTACGCGCCGGTGGATACAGCAAAACAAGTGGTAATCTTATACGCGGCTAACTCTGGGGTCTTGGATACCGTCGACCGCGCCGACTTGGCCCGGTTTGAGGCCGGTCTTTACCAGTTTTTAGATGAAGCCAAAGCGGAGCTAGTCGAGCGGATCAGAACTGGTTGGAACGAAGAGGTCGAACAAGCGGTAGTGGCCGCCCTTGAAGAATTTAAGCTTACTTTCCATGGCTCTCTTAGCTAAAGCGATAAAAACCAAAATAAAGTCCGTCAAGAATATTAAGAAGATTACGAAGGCGATGGAGCTGGTGTCGGCCAGCAAGATGAAGAAGGCGGTGGATCGCGCCTTGGCGACCAGAGAGTATGCGGCCCTGGCGCTAGAGCTGATGATTAATGTTAGTCATAACTATTATGACCGGCATTATTTACTAAAGCCGGGCCGGGGGTCAGGACATCTTTTAATTTTAATTGCTTCTAACAAAGGTTTGTGTGGCGGGTTCAACTTAACGGTTGCGAAAGCTGTTTCTAAATTTTTAATAACGACCGGTGAAAAAGAAATGGTGGTAGTCACTATTGGGCGCCAGGCCGAAAGAATTGCTCGGCGCCTTGGTTTTAAGCCGGTAGCGAGCTTTGTCGACTTACCCGATCATTTGTACGAAGAAGACATTAAAGGGGTGGCGGCTTTTGTCCTGAACGAATTTAAAGGTGGTCACTATCTTGAGGTTAGCGTGGCCTATAATAGCTTTGTTTCGCCCTTGGTGTACCAGCCGGTGGTGCGCGGGTTTCTACCTATTAAGGCCGGTAATATTAAAAACTCTATTCAAGAATTAGGAGCCGATAAAAAAAATATTAGCTTTAAGAGTCAGTCTATGGCTCAGTATGTTTTTGAACCCGGGGAAGAGGAAGTATTGGAGGTGGTTTTACCCAAGTTGTCGGAAGTGGTTTTGTATCAAGCGGTGCTCGAGTCACTCGCGGCAGAACATTCGGCGCGAATGATTGCTATGAAAAACGCTTCGGAAAATGCCGATGAACTGACGGAAGATTTGGTGGTGGGTTACAATCAAGCTAGGCAAGCGGCTATTACTCAAGAGATTGCCGAAATAGTATCAGGCGCTAACAATTAGTTATATATTTTTATGACAGTAAAAACAAAAAAAAATACAGATGAGAGTGTGGGTCGGGTGGTCCAGGTGATTGGCCCTGTTGTGGATGTGGAGTTTACGGGTGACCTGCCCCCGCTATTATCGGCCCTTAAGATTAACACCGAGGGTTTTGATCTAGTGTTGGAAACGGCTAAACACTTGGGCTTAAACCAAGTGCGGGCCGTGGCGATGGGGGCTACCGACGGCTTGAGTCGAGGCTTGCCCGTGCACTATGTGGCCGATTCGATTGAGGTGCCGGTGGGTCGGGAAACATTGGGGCGGATGTTTAACGTGGTAGGTGAGCCGATCGACGGTAAGCCAGCTGTCGAGACTGCTAAAAAATATCCGATTCATCGACCAGCACCCGCTTTAGTGGACCAGTCTTCTAAAACAGAAATTCTCGAAACCGGCATCAAAGTTATCGACCTGATGTGTCCCTTTTTGAAAGGTGGTAAGGTTGGTTTGTTTGGTGGGGCCGGGGTGGGTAAAACCGTTATTATTCAGGAGCTAATTAGAAACATTGCTCAGGAGCACGGTGGTTACTCGGTTTTTGCTGGGGTGGGGGAGCGAACGCGCGAGGGGAATGACTTGTATCGGGAGATGGAAGAGTCTGGTGTTTTAAGTAAAACCACTTTGGTGTTTGGTCAAATGAATGAACCACCGGGAGCCCGGGCCCGGGTGGCCCTAGCGGCGCTCTCGATGGCAGAGTATTTTCGAGATGAAGAGAAAAAAGATTTACTCTTGTTTGTGGATAACATCTTTCGTTTTACCCAAGCTGGTTCAGAACTCTCGGCCTTGTTGGGCCGCATGCCGAGCGCGGTAGGTTATCAGCCGACCTTAGCGACAGAAATGGGTTCCCTCCAGGAGCGCATTACTTCCACCACCGCCGGTTCGATTACCTCGGTGCAAGCTGTTTACGTGCCGGCCGACGACTTAACCGACCCGGCCCCCGCTAGTACTTTTGCTCACTTGGATTCGACGGTGGTGCTGTCGCGAGCTTTGTCGGAGCTTGGTATTTATCCGGCGGTGGACCCGCTGGACTCGTCATCAACCGTTCTTGATCCGGTGATTGTGGGCGAGGACCACTATCAGACGGCGCGGGGCGTTCAAAAAGTATTACAACGTTATAAAGACTTGCAAGACATTATTGCCATTTTAGGTATTGACGAATTGTCGGATGAAGACAAAGAAGTGGTGGCCCGCGCTCGAAAAATTCAACGCTTACTATCCCAACCTTTCTTTGTGGCGGAACAGTTTACCGGTATTGGTGGTAAGTATGTACCACTCGCGGATACTATCAAAAGTTTTAAGGATGTTTTAGCTGGGCATTATGATGAGTATCCCGAGTCATCTTTTTACATGAAAGGGTCAGTTGAAGAGTTAACGAAATAAAATATGTCGGCCGTCCTTCATTTTACCGTGGTTACACCTGATCGGGTGATTTACGAAGCGGATATCGAGCAGGCGACCATACCTACTAGAGAGGGTGAGATTACGGTGTTGGCTAATCATATGCCTTTAGTATCTTTGCTCGCTGCCGGGGAAATGACGGTGAAAAAAAATCAGAAAGAGACGGTTCATTTTGTGATTGCCGGGGGCGTGCTTGAAGTACGCCCCGGTAGCCAGTTGGTTATTTTAACCGACTTTGCCGAACATGCCACTGATATTGATTTAGCTGAAGCCGAAGCCGCTAGGGCCCGGGCGGCGGCTATTTTAGCGCAAGGTGACAACTTAGCTCAGGAAGATTTTGCTCGTCTAGAAACGGTGTTGGAAAGAGAATTGGCTCGCCTTAAAGTGGGCCGCCGACATCTGAAGTAGGAGGAGATTTGTATGAGGTATGTGGTATAGAGTATGGGGTATGGAGGAGGAGAATTAGTATACGGTATAAGTTGCACCCCCACGAGGCTAAAGCCTCGTGGGGGATTGTGGCTTTAAATAAGGATATTATGATATTATGATAGGGAAGTACTTGACTAAAGAGATATTAAGGTGTATAATGTTAAATATAAGATCTTTGATAGTAGTAGCGATTGGTCATAGCGAAAAGTGGCTTAAAACTTGGGCCTCTTCTCGCTATGACCACTAGAGGCCATGGTTCCTCCTCGGATTAGAGGAAAATGAAAACGGGCAAATTAGCCCAAGGAGATACAATCATGAGCGCAGAATTCGCATCCGCCGGACTTACCGCCGGCCAACTCAACGCCATCGTCAAGAAGCTCGGTGGCCACGACATGGCGCTCCGTTTTCTCCGCGACGAACTTTCGGTTTCCGAACCGACCCGTTCGTGGCGCGAGGAAGACGGCGTCATCTACTTCTCGGTCACCAGCGACGGCACGACCGGCGAGGACTGGATCAATCGTCTAGAAGGCAACGGTTTCCGCGTCGGAGACTACGCCAAGCAGGTGCTCCGTTCGCCGGACTTCAAGCCGACCAATAGCGTGAC